>Ga0116109_1000094_pt1 | contig 22898 bp, 20 predicted proteins | sample June2015DPH_8_10_2_FD_89718 | JGI IMG/M metagenome (GOLD analysis project Ga0116109, IMG submission 89718) | Peatland microbial communities from SPRUCE experiment site at the Marcell Experimental Forest, Minnesota, USA - June2015DPH_8_10 | ecosystem: Environmental > Terrestrial > Soil > Wetlands... | reverse complement strand
GACCACGCCAAGGGGCTTCCCGTGTTGCGTGCGCTTCCCTTGTGTACATGCTGTCGCCACTACCCCGGCGCAGCGACTGGGCGTCCTGCCTGCTCGTTCACCCAGCCGTATCAGCCTTCCCCGATATGGCAGTCAGGTCGGCCTGCGCATCGTCCTTTTCGAGGCTTGCTCGGCGTTCACTCGCGTTACGGCCTGCACACTCGCGCTGTCACCGTATTTCGTGACACGCTTCACCGAAGGCTTCAACCGCTTCGTTACCTCCACGATTGCTCCGGTTGCTTCCGGCTGGAGCGGTTGCCGGGTGGGGCTTGCACCCACTGGGAAAAGCGCCGCCTTTGCACGGCGCACGCCAAAACAGGACAGTCGACAAGCTCGGCTGAATCGCCGACAATTTGGCGCACCTGAATTTTGCCGACATTCTCGAGGACATTGGCCTTTCCAAATCTACCTACGGCGATTGAAACGGACCGTTTGATCATCAGGTGTCCTCGGCTTGGTGACGGTCCTGGCCTGTTCGATGCGACTGTCGATGCATTAACGGACCTGAGGCGCTTTCCCGCGTCCTTGCCTTGGGCGCTCGAAACACCATCGATCGAAACGTCCGAATCGTTTTGCGTTGCGGGTTCCGCGAACTTTCAAGCAAGAAAAGATTTTCCGTTTTTGTTTATCGATAAGACGTCGCGCATCGTTGTGGGCTGTGGCGGTCTTCACCGGCCAAGATGGGCCGTTCCAGTTTTTGAACTCGGTTTTTGGGGAAGGTCGTCGCTTGTGGGGCGAGGTTTGTTCAGCGAAGCCGCCGATGCCTTGGCAAACTATGCTTTTTCCAATTTCGACGCGAAACGGGTCGAGGCGATCTGCGACGATTTGAACGCAAGGAGCATTCGAGTTTGTGAACGCATTGGGATGCAACTGGAAGGCGTGTTACGGCAGGAACGGCGCGCTCCGGATGGTAGTTTGCGGAACACGCGAATCTATTCAAAACTAGCTTGAACCCGCTCAGATTGGGCTAGTGTCAAACTGAGCCGATCGCAATACGGAGTTGAGTCGTGTATAACCGGCAGAGTTGTGACACCGAGCGGCACGGTACGCAGCGGCTCAGATCCGCCAAACCGAACGCATCACGCGGTCGGTGCAGGACGTGACATCCGGCAGCCTGCTGCCCCGATTACAACCGTTTTGGCAGTAGGCGCACGCCGTCTTGATACTCCCGGATTTCTTGCGGCGCGAGGCCGTAAACCCGCCGAAACGCCCGCGTGAAATCCGACGCGCTCCTGAAGCCGTGAGCGTACGCGATTTGCTGCACCGGAACGCCGGGCCATGCGACGAGTTCGTCGGCGGCAGCGCGCAGACGCACGTGCCGGATATAGGCACCAAGCCCCCCTTCATGCTGAAAGAGGCGATAGACAGTGGGTCGTGAGAGGCCCAGCGACTCCACAATGCGATTGGGTGAAAGATCGTCGTCGTGCAGGTTCTCGTGCACGTAACGGCGTGCCTGGTCGAACGCCATCGCCCGCGCCAATGCAGGCTTGCTGCCCTTCAGCCCGGCCTGCTCGCCGAACGCATCGGCGATCAGCAACACAATCTCGCGCAGGATCCGGTGAGCCTCCCAGGGCACCATGTAGCGGATGTGAGCGGCGAACGACCAAACGCGGCCCACGAGATAACGTACCGCGGGCAGGTGCGGCGAGAGCGTGCGTCCATGCAGTGCCGAGGGGTCTGGAAACACGTCGCTCAGCAACGCGCCCGGCAGGAAAATCGTGACGTGCCGGCAGGGTGCGCGCTTGAACTGCACGGGCTGGTCGAGATCGACGGCGAAGATGCCGCCTTCGAGCACCGTGCCAGTGCGTTTGCCCGCGTACGCGAGTTCGCTGCTGTGTGCCGCGTCGAGAAACACGTGGAATACGATGCTGCGCGCGTTGTCCTGCGAGATCCGCGCGATCGTCCGGTCTTGCGTGATGCGGTCGGTGTAGCAGTCGGCGAACAGGAATTCGCCCACGGTGTAGCGGTCGATCCAGCCGCGAAACGGCTGCCTGCGGTCATCGCGCGTCGTCAGGAGGTCGACCACGCCGATCATGCGGTCGCACCACGCCATGAGCTGCTGCTGAAAGGGCACCGCGCAAACGTCGAAACGCTGATGCTCGATTTCCAGGTGCTGGGCCGCGTCGAAGGTGACGGGCAGATCGTGAAAGTGCGTCTCGACAGCAGGCATGATGAGGATTCGGTGGACCGGCCAGAAGGCGTTGTTGCGAAATACCTGGTTGGCCTCTCTCTGACCGCCAGCGTTTGAGCGTAGCCCCTACCGCGCGAGCGGTTTAGTTGTGCGATTCACAGACATCAATGTCACGTTGTTTGCGCCTGTAGTTGCGTTTCCCGCTTCGCCGCATACATGCGCTGATCCGCTAACGAGCACAACTGATCTAAGGTTTCGGCATCGTCTGGAAAAACTGCGATGCCGACGCTCGCACCCAGTTGTACTTTCTCGCCCGACACGTTTGCGGGCGCCAACAAGCTTTCCTTCAGGCGTTGGGCAACACTGGCAGCGGCATCATGAATCACCGGGCGCTCTACTACCACGCAAAACTCGTCGCCACCGGTCCTCGCAAGTGTGTCGTTGCTGCGGACGCAGCTAGCGAAGCGACGCACGACATCCTGCAACGCCAAATCGCCCGCGCGGTGGCCGAACCTGTCATTGACCGACTTGAAGCCATCCAGATCGATCGCCAGTATGGCAACCCGGGCGCCCTTCTGGCGCGCCCGTGAAAGCGCGATACCTAGCCGACTTTCGAACAGCCGTCTGTTTGGCAGTCCGGTCAGCTCATCGTGGTCCGCCAGATATAGATTTTGCTTCAGCTGGTCTTCGAGCAACAGCATGATCATGCCGACCGCAACCAGAAACTTGGGCAGATTCCACATTTCGACATCGAACTGAACGTTGCGTAGCGAGACGCCGGCGACCAGTCCCATCGGAAACACTGCCGCCCAGGTCAACAGGCCGATGAAAGTGACGATAAATCCGCCGGTGCGAGCCTTCAGCATGAACCAGCATTGAATGCAGCAGCACGCATAGGCGGCGCAGAGCGTCGACACCGTCTGCAAGCCCAAGCCGGCGGGAAGCAGCTCGCAAAGCAGTAGCACCAGAGCCAGGCCAATATCGAGCGCCACCATCGTGCGGCGCGTCGCGGTTCGCTGTGCGGCCGGATAGGCGCAGGCGACCGCAAGCGGAACCAGCGCGAGCAACCCGGCAGCAGCCATTCTCGGCAGCACAGGGACATGAGGCCACTCCGCGAGGCCGATATATAGCGTATAAGCGGCCGCGCGGGCCCAGAACATCACCCGGCTACACCATTGCTCGGGTTCCGGGTCCATCGACCAGCAGAAAAGCTGGGCGCACCAAATCAGCGCGGCCGTGCCGATTACGTCAGCTGTTGCGCCCAAGGCGCCGGGAACGGCGACAAACGAGTACGCGGCAAAGTGTATTTCGATGCAGATCCAACCGCACAGCCAAAGGCGGGTCATCGTCGTGCCTGCGGGCCGCGCGACCGCCACGAACGCGTAGATCAGCAATCCGACCGCAAACAGATCCGGTAATTCTCGCCAGGACATAGGATCTCAGAAATCTCGTTTCACGGTTAAGAAGTGGTACGCATCGAAGGCAGCGATAATGGGTTGAAAGGCGTCGGCCCCTTATTTACGCATTGGGTGCGGTGGCGGATGCTGGGAAGAAAGCCCATGAAAGAGAACATCCGCTCTCCAAATTAACGGCAGGCGAAGAAAGTTCTGAAGGGTCAAGTGAGGTAGATGTCTTCGGGAAATGCCGCCCAATGTCCCGGGGCCACGCCACGACGGCACGTCCATGGTGAGGGATTTTTGTCTTGTCGGTGGTTGTGGTGGGAAGGCAGAGCGAGGCGTCCGGCGCCGACACTGAGCAGCCGCAAACACGCAGCGAGCCCTTGAACATGTTTGCGATCACGAGCCGTCCCCTGCCGTCGGCGAGTCGGTTGATCAATTCGTGCTGTTTGGATTTGGCGCGTCGCGTCGGAGGCTGAACGCGAACTTTCGGCAGCGGCGTTTATTGGCCATTTTGCTATTGTCTGCGCAGCACTTTATTCTTCGCATGTCCCGCGGCGGGCATGGCGCCGGTCGCTTCAAGAAGCCCTTCAAGCTTCATCCGCCTGTGCCGTTATAGATGTATCCGTAAAACAATGCAGCGCGCGTCCGTGCAGAATGTAGGCCGCCGGTAAATATATGAAGACGGTTGAAATTTCGGTCTTGCATGGCCGAAGAGTGTTTTCCCATGATTGACGCTTTCGCCTGCCGGAACGCGGCCGACAGCGCTGCCCCGCACGTACCGACAATCGAAACCCAGTTGCGCGCAGCGCGGGACGGCGGCCGCCCGTGGGCTGGGACGTGGGCCTGGTATAGGGCGGGCGAGCAGTTGCACCTTGCCGGCCAGGGCAACGCATCGCACGAGTGGCCGCAAAACGTCGCCGAGGAAACGTTTGCGCAGTTGTGCGCCCTGCGTGGCTGGCGCCGCTGGCCTACGGGCTGCGGCGATAGCGTGCTCGGCTGGCTCGTCGCACCCGCCGAATTCGCCGGCGACCAAACCCTGCGCGAATTCGCCCGCGGTCTGGGCGAGCGCGTGCAGACCGACGCGCTCGCGCGCGCCCAGAACACGCAGCGCGTGCTGTATGAGATTGCCTATCTGGCAAGTTCGGTGCCCGAACGTGCAGAGTTCCTGCGGCGCGTGCATGAGAGCCTTGGTACGCTGATCGACGCTGAGAACCTCTATCTCGCGCTTTACGACCGCAAGAGCGGCAAAATCACCTATCCGTACTATGTCGACGCGATTGACACCGCGGTCGTCGCGGCGGAAAGCTACGACATTCTCGACCCCGAGCGCCCGTCGATGACTGCCCAGGTGCTGACGACCGGTCAGCCGTTGTTTGTCGATGCTGCGATGATCAGTGCCGGAGTGGCCGCAGGCATCTTCTATCCCATCGGTGACCGTCCCGAGTTCTGGATGGGTGCACCGCTGAAGAATGCCTCGGACGAGGTCTTCGGCATGCTTGCCATGCAGGTTTACGATGTCTCACGGATCTATAGCGCCGAGGACCGCGAGCTTTTCCTCGTGGTGGCGCGGCACGTGGCGATGGCGCTAGACCGGATCCTGCACCGCGCTGATCTGGAGGCGCAGGTCGCGCGGCGCATATCTGAACTGTCGCGGGTCAATGCGGCGTTGCGCGAAGGCATCGCCGAGCGCGAGCGCGCAGAACATTTGCAAGCGGCGCTTTTCCAGATTGCGGAGTTGTCGAGTCATCCTGGCGACATGGTCGAGTTCTTTCGCAGCCTACATCACATCGTCGGAGAACTGCTGTACGCGCGCAATTTCTACATCGCCCTCTTCGATGCCGAAACGGAGGTCGTCTCTTTCCCCTATTTCGTCGACGAGCGCGACCACGAACCGCCGCCGCCGCGCCGCGGCCAACGTGGCCTCACCGAATATGTGATCCGTCAACGTCGTCCGTGCATTATCGATGCGGGCGAGGCGTCGCGCCTGATTTCCTGCGGTGCCATCGCTGTCAGCAACCAGACCTTACACCCGTGCTCGTGGCTCGGCGTACCGCTGTTCGATGGCGACGACGTGCACGGGGTGCTCGCCGTACAACGCTACGGGCCGCTCGTGCACTACTTGCAGCGCGACCAGGAACTGCTGACGTTCGTGTCGCGCCATATTGATACAGCGTTGTCGCGCCGGCGCGCCGCCGAGGCCCTGCACGCGGCGAACGCGGAACTTGAAGCGCGTGTGCAGAACCGTACGCGGGAGCTCGACAACGCCAACGCCCGGCTTGTGCATGAAAATTTGCACGACGCGCTCACTGGGCTGCCCAATCGCAGCAATCTGCTACGCCGGCTGCAGGCAGCGTGGTGCGCTTATCGCGAACGCGGCTGCCTGGTAACGGTGATGTTCGTTGATCTGGATCGCTTTAAGAACGTGAACGACAGTCTGGGTCATCACAGCGGCGACCTGCTGTTGGTCCAGGCGGCTGAGCGTTTGCATGGCTGCCTGCGTTCGACTGATCTGTTGGCGCGTCTCGGTGGCGACGAGTTTGCCGTTCTCTCGCCGAATGCTCCATCGAGCGATGCTGTCGCCGTCGCGGAGCGCATCCTGGCAGCATTCGATCTGCCGTTCTATATCGACGAACACGTCGTGTTCTCGTCATGCAGCATCGGCATCGTAAACGCGGACAGCCAATATCATAGCGAGCCTGCCGATCTCCTGCGCGACGCCGATATTGCGATGTATCGTGCGAAAAACGCGGGCCGCGACAGCTTCGTCGTGTTTAGTCATGAGCTGCGGCGGGAGGTGTTGGATCAGGTGGAGCGCGATGGCGCACTGCGCAACGCGCTCAAACGCGACGACGAACTGCTGCCGTTTTTCCAGCCGATCGTTGATGTGGCGACGAGCAATGTTGTCGCACTCGAAGCGCTGATTCGCTGGCGGCAACCTGATGGGCGCATTGTCAGTCCCGGCGAGTTCTTGCCGGCGGTCGAAGGGTTGCGGTTAATCGGGCGCCTCGACCTTTACATGCTCACACGCGTCGCTGTCATTCTATCGGAGCCACAGCGCGCGAACTGGCCGCCGGTCCACGTCAACTGTTCCAGCTTTAGTATCACGCGCCCCGAGTTCGCCAACGAGGTGCTCGCGCTTTTGCAGCGGTACGGCGTGGCGCCCTCGCGTGTGTGCCTCGAACTGACGGAAGGCGCGCTCGTGGCGGAACCGGACATCGCGCGAACCACGATGCGGGATCTCGCGGACAACGGCATGTCGGTTGTACTCGATGACTTCGGGGCGGGCTTTTCGTCGTTGAGTTACGTGCATCAGTATCGCTTCAGCGGCCTGAAGATCGACAAGTCGTTCATTCTCGAACTCACCACGAGCCCACGCAGCCGCGCGATCGTGATGGCAATCGTGCGAATGGCGGAATCGCTCGGTCTGACGCTCGTCGCGGAAGGCGTCGAAGATGCCGGGACACTCGCCGTGTTACGGGAGATGGGCGCAGCACAGGCGCAGGGTTATTTCTTCGCCAAGCCGATGCCGCTTGACGCCCTCATGCGCTCGCAGCACTGGCAGCGCCTCGCGATCCAGGGTGCCAGCGTAATTCGATTGCGCCCGATGACTGAAGGTGTTGTTGATCGGCAGTCGCTATTCGCGCTCTACAAATTATCGCTTCACAAGCATATTGATCAGACATTCGGTTGGGATGAGAATTTCCAACAAGAGCGGTTCAGCTCGTCCTATCGTGATTCTGAATTCATTTCCGTCATCGTAGGGACGGAAGCGGTCGGATACGTTGCACTAAAGGAGGAGACCGATAAAGTTCACTTGTCGCTCTTGCTTCTGCAACCGGGATACCGCGGCCAAGGGATTGGTCGCGAGGTAATGCAATTGTTGATGTCACGCGCGTGCGAATCCGGCCGCCCATTAACGCTGTCATGTTTTTTGTGCAATGAAGGGGCGATGCGTTTCTATCAGAAGCTGGGGTTCTCCGTCGTGGCAAAGGACGAGCACTTCGTGACGTATCAATCACCCACTTCCTAGTTGAGAAACCGGGGTGCGTTAATCGGAGAAGTTGACCGGCAAGACCGCGCTGCCGGCTACAGCACGGCTACGCTCCGGTGTCTGCCGGAATGGGTCTTGACCCACTGGGTCGACGCCACGTCCATCATGCTTTCCGTCGACGAAGAGAATGACACCGGCCGCCGTTCGTATGCAAAAGCCGGCTGGTTGGATCTGGGAACCCGGGGCGGGAAGAGTCGGGCTCACCGGCCTTGCGTAGCCACAAAAAGGCCGATTAAAATAGCGCGTCTACGTGACTGGCGAGCAATAGATGGGTCACCATCGGGAAGCGTAGACGGTCGAACGCCGTTCGCCTGGGCATCTTGATTAATCTCTTCGAGACTGCCCATGATGATCGCCAGAATTCCTTCTCTTCTCACGCGGCTCGCGCTCAATCAATCGCGCTCCCGTTCACTCCCGTTTTGCCCTGTTCAGTACTTGAGCCTTGCCGGTTCCAGATTGGTCATGCAAGGGGAAAACGCATGAGTACACTTCTCGACGGTAAATCAGTAGCGGCGTTGCACGAGCGGGAACTATCCGAACACGTTGCGGCCCTCAAGGCAAGTAATGGCGGCCAGACACCCATACTGGCGACGATCCTTGTAGGAGATGATCCTTCGTCGGCGACCTACGTCAGCATGAAAGGCAGTGCATGCCGGAGAGTCGGTATGGACTCGATTGTGATCAAGTTGCCTGCGAGCGCAACGACGGATGACGCGCTTTCCGCAATTGACAGGCTCAATGCCGACCAGGCGGTGCATGGCATTCTGCTTCAGCACCCGGTGCCTGCACATGTGGACGAACGCCTGTGCTTCGACAGAATATCCATCTCCAAGGATGTTGATGGCGTCACTAGCCACGGCTTCGGCTTGATGGCGTTAGGCGAACCCGCCTTCGGGTCCGCTACGCCCAGCGGAATCATGCGCTTGCTGGCTCATTACAAAATCGATGTATCGGGCAAGCGGGCCGTGGTCGTAGGGCGCAGTCCCATTCTTGGAAAGCCGATGGCGCTGATGTTATCGAATGCGAACGCGACGGTCACGCTATGCCATTCGAAGACATCAAATCTTGAAGCGGAAATTCGACGTGCCGAAATCATCGTCGGCGCAGTAGGAAAGCCGAACTTCATTCGTAGCGGCTGGATCAGCGACGGAGCAATTGTTATCGATGCCGGCTACCATCCCGGAGGCGTAGGCGACATCCATTCCGATGGTCTGATGGGCCGATGCGCGGCGGTGACGCCGGTTCCGGGAGGTGTGGGACCGATGACAATTTCAACGCTTATCGCCCAAACCGTCAGTGCCGCCGAACGTGCGTATGCAGCCATCCAATGAGTGTCCGCCGTCGATAAAGTCGACGGGTCGTTGCGGGTCCAGGAACAGACGTTCGACAGGGAAGCGTAGATCGTCCACAGTCCGCCGACACCGGCAAGCAAACAGGGGGTAGGAGATGCCGCGACGCCTGGTACGAGCGCGGAATTAGGCATTTGGATTCGGGAAGACTTCCACAAGAAAGGCTTTGGCCGTGAGGCTGCGGGTCTGGTGGCGAGGTGGGCAAGCTTGGCACTTGGCATCGAGAGCTTCACGTATCCCGTTGCCGACGAAAACTATCCGAGCCGACGCATTGCCGAATCTCTCGGCGGTGTTATCGTCGAGAGGCGCGAGACACCGAAATACATGTCGGTCATCTACCGAATACCTGATCAATCGGCGCGCGACGACAACTCGAAGATATAGCGTCGCTGTGGTGAGCTTTGGTCAGAGCGAGACATTAGCGCTGCTTGCAATCGGCCGACCAGGGAAGCGGAAATGCGCAAGGATGCGAGATGAACAGAAGAAAGAGGTTGACCTTTTGGGGTGCTGACGATAACGACGACAGCCTTCCGCGCGCTGTCATGGATGGTCGGAAGACTGTCACTGCCGACACGGTAGCGGAATATTACAAGCCGTACGGCGAATACGGTGACGGCAGTTATGCACCAGGCGACATCATCGAAGTCTACGATTTGAAACAGCGGCTTCGCTGCATCATTAAGGCAACCAAGGTATACACGGTCGAATTCGGAGACATTCCGGAAGAAGTCTGGCGTGGCGAAACATTCTCCAGCGCTGAGGAATTCCGGGAGGTCCATATCCGGTGCATGCCGCACGTAGACCTGCATGACCATTTTGAACTGGTTACTCTGCATTTTGAATTGGTCGAGGTCATCGCGCGCGAAATCGCTGCCTAAGGCCACGCGTGCGTCGCTATACGTTACCCGGTGGTACCCAGCAGACGGGGCCGTGGGTCTCGACTTCTGAGCGTCCGCTTCCGTTCTGGCTGAAGGGGCGCAGCGGGCGCTTCCCGATGCATACTCTACTTCCACTGACATCTACTTCCGATTGAATCCCATGCGCGAACGTCCTTCGGCCAGGCTACTGATCACCACTCAAAAGCGACGAGTGCTGCTGTTCCGGTTCGTGCACAGGACTGGCGTGCTAGCGGGCAAGGTCTACTGGGCAACGCCGGGCGGCGCTGTCGAGCATGGCGAGACGTTCGCGGACGCTGCGATACGAGAGCTCCGCGAAGAAACAGGCATTCGAGAGGCGCGGGTGTCTACGCCGGTCGGCCGGCGCGAAGTTCCCTTGCTGTTGCCAGATGGCGAGCATGTGCTCGCAATCGAACAGTATTTCGTCGTGAACACGGACACGGAATCCGTTTCACGTGACGGCTGGGCTGCGGAAGAGATGGAAGTAATGGCGGATCACCAATGGTGGAGCCGGGAGGAACTGTCCAGCACCACCGAGACTATCTATCCGGAAGGGCTGATCGAGATGCTAGATGAGGCAGGGGTTTTCGGCGCTGAGCGGGCGCTTTGAAGCAAAACGAGGGACCGAAATGGGTGGCATGAGCCCGACACGTGGATCAGCACGCGGTCACTTTCAGCCGTTCGACATCGATGCGTAAATTATCGAGTCTCACCGCCAGTGCGTCGGCATTGCTTCGCTGCGTGACCTCTCCGGCCTGCGTGTCAGCGCGAGCAATCGGTTCGTGGTGCGAGACGTGATAGAACGTCTCCATCACCATCGGAATTTTCTGCGTGTAACGCTCGAGCGACAGCGGATCCGGAATCATGATGTCGAAGCGATCAACCATCGCGATCGTGCCCGTCGCCGTCTTCTCCCGAATCGCCGCCATGGCCTTCGCCTTCAGGTCGCGGAACTCGTAATAGCGCGTCATGCTCTTTAGCCAGCCGCCGCCCGATGTGACCGGCACCGATACCGCCAGTGCCTTGGGCCGGTCGCTGTATGCGGCCGCGAGCGCCGCCACGCCGCCACCGAAACTCGTTCCGTAAAGTCCGACCTGCTCCGGATCGACTCGGCCGCTACCGGCCAGATCTTCGAGTGCGTGTACCGTGTCCTCGACCTGCTCGTCCGGCACGAGACGCCCGACCTGCCCGCCGGTGCCACCGAAGCCGCGAAAATCGAATGCCAGCGCCGTGTAGCCGGCCCCGGCGAGCAGCGTCGCCAGTCCGGGCAGCACGCCTTCCTTCACGCCGCCGAAACCGTGGCACATCACGATGCCAATCCGATGGTTCTGCCCCGCGGGCGGCAGATACATGCTGCCCGAGACGCTCGCCCCCGCCGCACCGAAGAAGCTCACGTCTTCTGTCCTGACCTCACTCACGTTCATCTCCACATGCTGTTTCCGCCACGTTCATTTCGTCCGCCTACCGCAGACGTGAAAAATCCGTCGGGCGCAGCGGTTTCGTCGCGAATGACTCGACGATCGGGCCGTCGCACTCCGAATGTGCCTTCGCATCGAGCCAGCGAGGATCCTTCAAGAAAACCGCCATCTTCTCGTCGCGCTGTCGTTCCGAATCCCATCGCAGCACGTAGACCAGTTCGCCGCGCTCACCGGATTCGGCCGTCCAGAAGCCGAGCGGCTCGATTCCGAGCTCCTCCCAGATCTGCAATACGGGTTGCCGGAATCGCGCAAGGACGTCGTCGAGACGTCCGGGTGCCGACACGTAGGTCTTGAGCTCGTAAATCATCGTCATACCCCTGATTACCCTTCGTCGTTCAGTAAGCGGCCATCACGCCAGCGCCAGCGCCACCGTCGACGTAGGCGATCGAGCCGGTGACGAAACCGCTGCGCATGAAATACAGATACGTTTCGGCGAGTTCACTGGCCTCGCCGACATGCGCGACGGGCAAGAGCTGATTCGCCTTCTGGAACAGCGCGTCGCGCGCCACGTCGGGCTGGCCATCCCACAGTTCGGTACGTACCGTCCCGGGGCCGACGCCGTTGACACGCACGGGTGCAAGCTCCACCGCGAGCGCTCGTCCGAACGATTCCATTGCGCCGCAGAGGCTAGAAATCACGGACCAGCCCTTGCGCGCGCGCTGCGAGGCCAGTCCGGAGGTCAGCACGATCGAACCGCCCGCGCGGATCTTCGGCGCCCCGTACTTCGTCGCGAGCAACGCCCCCCAGTAGCGGATGCCGAACGCCGCCTGCGCATCCGCAAAGGTCATGTCTTTCAGCTCGACGGCCTTCAGAGCGTCGCCGGCCGTATACACGAGATGATCGAACGCGCCGACGTCATCAAAGAAAGCCGCCATGCCGCGCTCGTCCAGCAGATTGACGACCTGGCCCTCGACCCGCGAGTCGATGCGCTCCGTTGCGTTCGCAACCTTTTTTGCGTTGCTCGACGCGATCACGACCTGCGCACCTTCCGCAGCGGCGGCCTTCCCGGTAGCGAAGCCAAGTCCCGACGAACCGCCAAGAATTACGATTCTCTTTCCTTCAAGCGACATAGTGTTCTCCGAAAAAAAGTGGCCCAGCTTCTGCAATCCCCAGCCGGATTCAGGATTCAGTATGACGCGCGGTCACTGTCCGAAACTGTGGGCTTCGGTTGCATCACCTCGAAGTGAAGCTTGCCAATGCCGACACGCAACGAACAGCGGCCCCGCGCCATGTCAGCCGCGTATGGTTTGAAACTGCTCGCCGAGGCCGGTGATGCCGAGCCGCATCGTGTTGCCGCTCGCGAGATAGCGCCGTGGCCTCAGGCCGAGTCCGACGCCCTGCAGCGTGGCCGTTGTCAGCACATCACCCGGATACAGCGTCATGAAACGGCTCACGTAGCTGACGCGGGCGGCCACACTGAAGATCATGTCGGCCGTGTTGCTTGAGCAGGCCGGTACGCGTGCCGTTGACGGTGCGTGACGGCGTGACGATGTGGCGAACTCTGAAATGCCAAGACCTCGTCCACGGCGGGATGAATGGGCATGGTCTGTCTCCTGTGCGGTCGCTGCCCGAGGAACAGTCAACGGCGACGATGTGTTGATGATCCAATTCTGCGCCATGCCGCTCCGGGAAAAAACTGTGTACGGCTTGCAGCAGTCGTAACCCACGCTTTGGAATGGCACCTCGTCTGCCCGCTTCCTGTCGGGAAAAGCCCCATTGCACGCATGCCGGCCGAATCGGGGACAATGACAAACGCGCTGCTGAGCCGCCCGGTTTTGCGAATGTAGTCATTCGCCCCGGTCGTCAACACAGTCCGAATCGGCATGAACGACATAGCGCGTATTCGAGCGCTATCACAACCGAGTGAATCCGATGGATCGCTTTGCAAGCATGAACGTGTTCGTTCGCGTCGTGGAGCACGGCAGTTTTTCCGCCGCGGCAGAAGCCAGCGGCATGACGTCGACGATGGTCGGTAACCACGTTCGCGATCTCGAGAAAATGCTTGGCGTCACGCTATTGCAACGCACGACACGCCATCAATCGCTGACGGAAGCCGGCAAGAAATACTATTCTCGCTGCGTCGGGATACTGCGGCAGGTTGACGAGATGGATATGACGACGCGCGGCCACCTGCGCGTATCTGCGCCGATAAATTTCGGCAGCGCATGTCTCGCGCCCGAAGTCATCCGTTACATGCAGCAGTGCCCGGAAGTCACGATCGAGTTGTCGCTGTTCGATCGTCTGGTCGACATCGCGAAGGAAGGATTCGACGCGGCGATCCGCGTTGGCGTGCTGGCCGATTCGTCTGTCTATGTCGGCCGGACGCTGAAGCCGTGGCGTCGGATCCTCTGCGCCGCGCCCAGCTATCTCACTCGTCGAGACCGACCGGCCACACTGCAGGACCTCGGCACACATGACTGCCTGTGTTTCGCGTATCCGAACGGCATCGAGCGCGAGTGGAAGTTTCCACTGAAGAGCGGGGACGTCGATCTCGTACAAGTAAACTGCACGCTCAGCATCAACAACGGCCATGCGCTTCGCGCGGCCGCGCTGTCCGGCGCCGGCATCATATTCCAGCCGGAAGAACGCGTCAGACCGTACCTCGACAGCGGCGAGCTTGTCGCGGTGTTGCCCGAATGCGCGGTCGTGCCGTCGCCCCTACATATCGTCTATCTGAAGGATCATCAGATGACACCGAAGATTAGTCAGTTCATCGGCTTCGTGATCCAGCAGTTCGGCTAGCACTAAAAGTGGTTTCATAAATACCCACTGTCGATTTTTGTCGGCATTTATGAAATCAGTTCTATTCACTATGCATTGCGTGAGAAACGATGCCCCAGTTCGCGCAACCACGTCAGAAAGGTATTGATGGCGGGATCCCCAAGGCGTGCATTGTGGACGTAGCTGCAGTAGCGCCATGCCGGCAGCGCCGGCCCGTCGAACGGGAACACGAGACGACCCTCCCCGACGTCCAGCGCTACAAGCGCGGTCGGGCCCATCGCAATACCCAAGCCATCAATGGCGGCCTGTAAGGTCAAATAAAAGTGGTCCAGTTGCTGGGAATTGCGTGCGGCCAGCCGAGGGTTGCCGCACGCCGCAAGCCATTCGGCCCAAAGGCCGGGATAGGTCGCCGTGTGCAGCAGAGTGTGATGCGCCAGGTCCGAGACATGGTGTATCGGATGAGATTCCAACACCTTGGGCGAGCACACCGGCAATCGGACTTCCGACAGAAATTCGTTGACCACGTAGCCTGCCGGTTTCTGCTCGCTGCCGCGAATCGCCACATCGCATTCGTCGCGTAGCCTTTCGATCGGTTCATCCGAAGTAGTCAGCCGCACTTCCACCGCCGGATTGGTCAGTTGAAAGTTGGAAAGCTGCGGCAATAGCCATCGCAACGCGAAAGTAGTCGGCGCATTGACCCGGATGATCTGCTGTCGCGTGACCCGAAGCTGTTCATTGGTCGCCAGCGCGATGCGGTCGAGCGCCGCCGATATCTCCGACAAGTAAGCGCGCCCCGGCGCGGTCAGTACGACCCTTCGGCCGCGGCGTTCAAACAGGTCGTGTCCAAGCCAGGCTTCCAGTTGTCCCACTTGCCGGCTCACGGCCCCGTGCGTGACGCAAAGCTCATCGGCTGCGGCTGAAAAGCTCTCGACCCTGGCGGCGGCTTCGAATACGCGCAGTGCGTTCAACGGTGGCAGACGACGTGGCATACGGCTAATCTCTATGTGAGTTTTCCTGACAATTACGATGAGTTTATATCGATTTTCGTGGCTGTGGTGGGCCACTATATTGAGGTTTTCGGCAGCAGATCTGGTTCTGGATCTGTTTGATTAAGTCACCAGGAAGACTACCGTATGTCGAATATTGTTGTGGTGGGCGCGCAGTGGGGCGATGAGGGAAAAGGCCGGATTGTGGATTGGTTTGCCGAAAAAGCGGACATCGTTGTCCGCTACAACGGTGGCCACAACGCCGGCCACACGCTTGTCGTAAATGGTCAGACCTACAAACTGGCGCTGCTTCCCAGCGGTATCGTGCGCGGAAAGCTTGGTCTGATCGGCAACGGTGTCGCCCTTGACCCCGAAGCGCTGCTTGCAGAGATTGACCGCATGGCCGCGCTGGGCGTCCGCGTAACGCCAGAGGTGCTGCAGATCGCCGAGACGGCCACGCTTGTTCTACCGATCCATCGCGCGATCGATGCCGAGCAGGAACGCTTGCGCGCCAAGCCGATCGGCACCACGCTACGCGGTATCGGTCCGGCATATGAAGACAAGGTTGGGCGCCGAGGCTTGCGCGTCTGCGACCTTGCTGAACCAGAACTGCTCGCTCAAAAGCTCGATGGACTGCTTGAGTACCATAACGCGTGGTTTCGCGGCCTCGGTCTGGAACCTTTCCAGCGAGACCGGATGTTGAGCGACCTGCTTGCCATGGCACCAAGAATCCTACTGTTTATGGGACGCGTCTGGGAACAGCTCGACAACGCCCATTCATCGGGCAAGCGCACGGTCTTCGAAGGCTCGCAAGCCGTGATGCTTGACGTGGACTGGGGTAGCTATCCCTATGTGACATCGTCGAGTACCGTCGCCGCTGGCGCGGCCAGTGGCACCGGCATCGCCCCCTCGCACCTTGGGCAGGTACTTGGCGTCAGCAAGGTCTATGCAACGCGTGTTGGCGAAGGCCCTTTCACATCCGAAGTGGACGGAACACTCGGTGACATGCTCAGGCAGCGCGGCGGCGAGTATGGAGTCAACACCGGCCGCCCGCGTCGCTGCGGTTGGCTGGACACTGTGCAACTGCGCCAGAGCACCAAGGTCGCCGGCATCAACCTGCTAGCGCTGACCAAGCTGGATGTACTCGATGGCTTCGATTCGGTCTACGTCTGCGTAGGCTACGAGCTCGATGGGAAGCGCATCGACTACATGCCGTCCACCAACGCCGAGCAGCAGCGCCTGCAGCCGGTTCTCAAGCGCTTTGATGGCTGGGACGGTTCGACCCAAGGCATCCGGTCTTATGGCGACCTGCCCCGCCAGGCTGCGGCGCTGATCGAAGCGATTCAGCAGGAGGTCGGCATTCCGGTGTCAATGGTTACTACTGGCGCTGAACGTGATGACGCGATCGTCTTGCGATCTCCATTCGCGGAAACGGACGACATAGCAGTCTGATTGACCCACGCATCGAGATCGACTCGATGCCACTTTTCCCGCGGCTTACGGATGACTCACGCCGCAGTTTGCTTGCGCCGGACAAGCTGACTCGCACGCCCGCCCGGCATGCCGCCGCTTATGCGTGAGCGAAATTCAATGGCATGCTGTACTGATAGTACGGCAGGCCCGCCAGTGCGGCCCGTGCCTCGCCGCCCGGGTTGCTCGCGGCACGACTGTCCCGATCGAGCAGCATCGTCGTCCGATGTTCCTGATCGAAGCGCGGCCAGTGGGGCAGCAGTGCGTTGTTCGGGTCTCCGGTGTGCGCGAACGCCGCCCAGGTCGCCATCATCTGGCGCGTGAGCGGCGCAATGTCCTCGCCGGTGCCGACGAGCCCTGCGGCCGTCGTGGCCGTACCGAACACGAACGGCACCTCGACGGTGTGCGGCGAATGAAGCACGCCCCCCAGCACCGGTGTGCGCCAGTCGAACACGTAAGCATAGACCGGCGCGCTCGCACGGGTCGCCTGGCGTACCGCGATTTCGACGGTGTTGCGGCGGAACATATAGTCGGTGGTGATTTGCGCCAGCACGTCAGTCGGCGAGACGCCTGGCAACGCCGAACGGTAAGACTCGACCACGGTGTGCGCGGCGACCGGCGCGACCTGCAGATAGCGAGCGACCCGCCGCTCAACTTCGGGCATCCCCAGCAAAAAATTGTTCGGGTCGCGCGCGAGCATCAAGGTCGTCTCGGTCGCCGCATTGCCGATCAGGAGCGGGATGTCATCCGCAAGCGCGCCCGCGTCGGGATCGTAGGGGTTGCGCGTAAAAGAGCGGCCATCGAGCACGGGCCGGAAAGGATCGCTGATTTCTTTCATTGCCGCGAGCAGCCGGGCGGCCGGCACCCGCTGCAAAGCTTCCCCCTCGGGCCGCGCGAGACCGAGCTTGCTCGCGAGCTGAGCGGCTTGCCGGGCGGCTTCATCGGGGCCGGTAAGGCGTAGTCCGCCCGAGCAGCTTTGCGCGATTGCCTTGTGAAAGAGACCTTTGGCGGCCGGCATTTGCAAGAGCGCCGCCACTTTCGCCGCGCCGCCCGACTGCCCGAAGATCGTGACGTTGTTCGGGTCGCCACCGAATGCTGCCACGTTGTCGCGGACCCACCGCAATGCCGCGACCATGTCCAGCACGCCCGCGTTGCCCGCGTCGGCAAACCGCTCATCGCTACCCGCTAGCGAGAGATAGCCGAACACATTGAGCCTGTGGTTCACGGTCACGACGACCACATCACCGGCGCTTGCCAGTTCGCTGCCGTTGAAACCAGGCGCACTGCCCGCGCAAGTGACCCAACCGCCACCGTGCAGCCATACCATGACCGGACGCAGCGTGCCGTCCTTCAATTGTGGCGTGAAGACGTTGAGCGACAGACAGTCTTCGCTCGTTGGCTCAAGCGATACGTACCAGCCGGTCAATGGTGTGGGTTCCTCCGCGTTTTGCGGCGCTGAGTTGCCGTACGCCAGTGCAGAGCGGATACCGCCCCAAGGCTTCACAGGTTGAGGCGGCAGGAATCGGTTGGCCCCCCCCGTCGATGCGGCGTACGGAATACCTTTGAAGCTGAAACCCTTTCCTTCGCGCGCACTGCTCACCTTGCCGCTCGTGGTTTCGACGATTGACTCTGCAGTGGTGCCTGTTGCTCCCGTTGCCGCATAGGCACCACGGATGGCGAACGTGGGCAACATGCCGGTGCCGGCAATGGCGGCGACGCCTTTGATCAGCGTTCGACGCGCGGGCTGCGCGCAGCCCGCGTCTGTCATTGATATCGCGTTTTCATTGACCGAAGCTTTGTCGAGGTGGGTTGTTCGCCTCATGCTCTTGTTTCCTGAAGTGGAGTGGGTTCAAGCGCACGGCGGCTCATTCACGCCGCCCTGCACCTACGGCGGCCGTGGCATCGGCCTTTCGTCTTTGCATGCAATATACTTAAAGTCTAGCGGCGCGAACGCAGCATAGGGTAATCCAGCAGCCCTGCGCCACACCCGAAACCTGTGGGCTCCAGCGACACGCCGCGCTCTGCGTCGACACGGTGCAATACACCGATGCGATCGAAGTTAGCATTTTGCATGCAACATACCGATAGTGCGACCACCCTGCAACCTCGATGATCACATTGCCTTTGGCTTCCTGTTGAGGTCGATTAATTCCGCTAGCTAGTTGCAAGCTTGCTCGGCGATGATTTCCATCAAACACTTGGGCGACGGCGCTTCATTGGAAACGCAGCGCACGCCGGGAAGTTAACGCTGCTGCAAATGGATACGATGTGTAGCGTCGGTGGCTCGTGCGGTGGCCACGGAGTGCGTAGTTTGAATTTTCAATGTTTCCCGACCCTTGGCTGGACCGATGGCTGACGTTGATCAGGGCGCGCTGCGGAGGGCGACCCGTGCTAGAGATTGGCTGTGGTTACGGAGATGACACCGTAACCCTTACCAACGCCGGCCTGAGCGTCGTCGGCTTCGATTTGTCACGCAAAGCGGTAGAAACGACCAAGCGGCGGGTACCCTCTGCGAGCATCACGTGCAGAGATATTCGTGACCCGCTACCAGTAGAAGCGGCAGAAGTGGGCGTCGCTTTAGCGAGTCTGTCGCCCCACTACTTTTCGTGGGACGAGACCTTAATCATTGTGGATCGCGTGCGATTGGCGCTACGACCGGGAGGCGTACTGCTGTGCCGATTGAACTCTACCGAAGACAGAAACCTCGGGGCCGATAGCTACGAGGAAATTGAACCTGGCTACTTGCTGGTAGACGGGCAGCCGAAGCGATTTTTTGACGAAACCACGGTGCACCGACTCTTCGACGATGGTTGGAACATGGTCTCGCTGCAGCATATGACCACCGAAAAAATCCCAGCGACTGTACCGACACGTTCCGATGTAAATCCATTTTCTGACGCATCGCCTTTGCCACCGCCGGCATCACAGGTGCGGTCGTATATGCACGGATAACGGAATTAATCAATGGAACACAACCAGCCATGGGTGCAAGCGCACCCCTGTCTCAGCTCGCACGTCCCGAGCCGCGCATCGCGCTTTTCGCCGCAGGCCGATACGGGTATCTGCCCGCTAACAACGGTATCAACCGTGAGCGAGGCGACTTATGCTCGATAACGACTTGTTGACAGACCTGTCAAGCCCTTCGTGCCATGGAACGCGTGAGCGGGGAGCACTGCGAACTATTCAAAAGCGCGCTCAGACCCAAGGCAGGTCTCGCAGCAATCGAAAAAGCGGTCGCAGCGACATTTGATCTCACGGACGCAACGCTATGAGCCACAAGACACGTTCAACCTACAATGCCCGTCTCATGTATTTGGGCGTCGCCCTTGGCGCCGGGGGCGTGGCCTTCTACGTACCGTTGATGCTATCGCAGGTCGGGCAGCACTTCTCCGGGGTATGGGCGGCGTCTATCCTCTTCGCAACCAATCTCGGTCGCACACTTGGCTCGCATTTCGGGAGCCGCCATTCGTTTTCACGGAGCGCCCGGCGGCCATCGTCTCGAGTATTCTGCTGGAAGGCCTCGCACTATTTAGCATGGCGCTTCTGCATGCGCCATGGGCGTTCGCTACCGTGGCATTGGCCGCCGGCCTCGGCAGTGGCCTGTCTTTTCCCGGGTTAAAGAACTACCTGCTCAAGCTGAAAGACCTCGACAGCGCGCGGTTGTTCGCTGGTCTCTCGATGGCAATCCGGCTTGGGATGCTCTTCGGCTACTTCAGCGGTGCTCTCGTCACCGCACGCCACATGACTGCAGTATTCACGGCGATCCTGATGATGTTCATTGGCTATGCGACGTTCATGCGGCTGGCAATCGGCGACATCCTTGCGAACCCGCCGTCGGAACCGCAAGCTCCACAAGAGCCCGCTTCAACGACGACGGCTGCGAGACCCATCGCCGCTTCCGTAGAGGCGCGCCAGCCGGCGCTGATTTCGTTGTTGCTATCCAACGTCGTATTCTGGTTCCTCACTATCCAGCCGACCGTAGCGTTGACTCTGTACGCTCCACGCTTTGTTCCGGGAATGTCGGTATCCACGACCTTCTGGATTTCGTCGCTCACCGTGCTCCTGCTGCAAATGCGGGTGACACGGGTGGCCAAAAACGCTGACAGCCACTTGGGGTTCCTGCTTTTCGGCTACGGCAGCCTGCTGGCCAGCTTTGCCCTGATGGCTGTGGCAGGCAGCGAGGCGTGGCTCGTGATGAGCGCGGCAGTACTTCTGGCTCTGGGGCAGATCTTCTATGTTCCGTCGTTCGACGTGATTGTGTCAGGTTATGCAAAGGAGCACGGCATGCAAACCGGCCCAATGATGGCGCGCCAACACTTCTATCAAAACATTGGCGTCATGTGCGGCAGCCTGGTGGCCGGAGGCCTGTTCGACCTGGGCGTGCACTGGGGGATGCCCGCCCTGAACTGGTGCGTGCTCGCAGTGCTGGCTGCTGTCATGTTGCTGCTGCCGACTACCGGTGCTCGCCGCAGGGCAGCCCCCGCGCTGGGATAGCACAATGCTACGACCGCACACGACTCAGTCTCGCGGCTGTGCGCGTCGCATCTGCGGCGCGCCGCGGTCCAGTCTGAGTGGCCATATGCAGATACGGTCCGTTCCTTGTGAGGCGACGCTACTGATCCGCGAAATCTGAGGTACCGCATTGCCTCGATCTATAAGAACAAAAAACGATGAGCTCTGAAAATTCCATGTTACTAGCCATGCTGGAAGACGCTCCGCATATCGCAGGTCGTAACCTGCCTGCATTCGATCAGGTCGTACTGCAAACAAAAAGATTGCTGCTTCGACCGCTTCGTGAAACCGATGCGCCGTCCTTACTGGCCATTTTCTCGGATGCCAGGTTCATGCAGTTCGGGACCACGCGGCCTTGGACTTCGATCGATGAAGCACGGGCGATGATCAATCGTGACATCAAGGCGATGGCATCCGGTGAACGTATCCGACTTGGTATCGAGCGCGATGAAGACAAAGCTCTGATCGGGATATGCACGCTGTTCGACTGGGATAAGGAGTGTCGAAGCGCAGAGGTAGGATACGGCCTCATCTCAAACGCCTGGGGCCGAGGTTCATGCACGAGGCGCTTGTGGTGCTTCTGAACTATGGGTTCTCGGAACTCAACCTCAACCGGGTTGAAGCTGACATCGATCCTCGAAACATTAACTCCGCGAGGAGCCTCGAACGCATCGGATTCACAAAGGAAGGCCATCTTCGCGAAAGCTGTGTCGTGAGCGGGGTGCTCACCGACAGCGCGCCCTACGGTCTGTTGCAACGCGAGTGGAAGGCAGCGTAGGCGCCGAGCGGGCAAGATGTACGTCGTACCTTGCTGTCCCCTCGGGGGCCGGTTTCCCTTCCTCATCGGACCGGGTTCGCCATCTGCGGTCATTCGACGCTGTCGGCTAGTTCGTCGACAATCAAATGGCTGGGGCGATACTAGGCCAATGTCCGTGAGCGAAACCGGTCGCCGGGTCAGCACAGCGCTTGAGTCACTTCCCCCGATGCGTGCGCCACATGCCGCTCGCCCGCTACGCGCACGAGCGGCGCGTCGAGGATATCGCTGCCGAGCTCGGCCTGACGGCGAGTCGCATCAGCCAAATGCCGAAGGAAGTGATCAGGCATTTGCGCGCGGTGCTGCCTAAACTACTTTCGCAGGCTGCAAGACCATAGGACTCAAGCCGGTCTATCCAATCGTATAAGTGCACGATACCTGCGGAGGACTGCAGCTACCGTTCGTAGAATGGTTTTCTTTGGGTCGTCCGTCTATCTTGATTCCATGGTGGCGCGGCTCGATTCCGGGCCCACCAACCATCCTGTCTCCTCGCTCGCGCAACGATGTCGCGAGTTTGGCCCGCTCAGCCTCGGCTGTCGCAGTTTTCCATTATCGAACGGCGCTTTAATGAAATTGAGGAATCCGGTCATTGCATCGGCCCTGCTTTTCGCAGGGGTCGCTCACGCGCAAAGCAGTGTGACGCTTTACGGTCTCATCGACGCAAGCCTGGTCTACGTGAACAACGCAAAAAGCACTACTAGTGGGCAAAACGCCAGCCAGTTTCTGGAAAATTCTGGCAGCGTGAGTACCTCGCGCTGGGGCTTGCGTGGGAATGAGGATCTCGGCGGCGGTCTGAGCGCCGTGTTCGACCTGGAGAATGGCTTCAACGGAGCCAATGGCACGCTCAAGAATGGCGGTGACCTGTTCGGCCGGCAGGCGTGGGTTGGTCTGCGTTCGAGCCAGTACGGTACGGTTACGCTCGGCCGTCAATATGATTTCATAGTCGACTACGTCGCACCGATGAGCGCGACGGGTTCGGGCTGGGGCGGCAACCTTGCCGCCCACCCCTACGACAACGACAACCTCGACAACGACATGCGTCTGAACAACG
>Ga0116109_1000093_pt1 | contig 23081 bp, 18 predicted proteins | sample June2015DPH_8_10_2_FD_89718 | JGI IMG/M metagenome (GOLD analysis project Ga0116109, IMG submission 89718) | Peatland microbial communities from SPRUCE experiment site at the Marcell Experimental Forest, Minnesota, USA - June2015DPH_8_10 | ecosystem: Environmental > Terrestrial > Soil > Wetlands... | reverse complement strand
GGGAACGGATCGTTAAATTGCGACCAGCCCTGCGGCCCCAGCGCGTATTCAGCATCATTCAACAGGCATGCATCGAACTTCGCGCGCCACACGGCCGGCTCGATGCCGACGCCGATCATCACCAGTTCCTGACGACGGTCGCCAATGCTGAAGTCGGTCGGGTCGCCGTGCCAGTCGGCGGCGATTTCTGCCGCGAGCTCGTCGTCGCCATCTGGCCATTCGCTGCGATCCTGGGCGGCCCACCACATCCCTGCGGGACCATGGCGGCAAGCACCGCCCGCTTGCGAGAGCGAACCGGCAATGTCATTGCGCGTCGCGAGCCAGAAGAAACCCTTGCTGCGCAGCACGCCCTTCCACTCTTCGTGCAGCAGTGCCCACAGGCGTTCCGGATGAAACGGGCGGCGCGCGCGATAAACGAAATTGCCGATGCCAAACTCGTCTGCTTCGCCGCTGTGATCGTGCTCGTGATGCAGCGACGCGAGCCATCCCGGCGCACTCGACGCTTCGTCGAAGTCGAAGCGGTTTGTGTCGAGCACTTCATCGAGCGGCACGACGCCGAAGCGGCTCACGAGTTGCACCGCGCGCGGATTGATGCGGGCGAGGATGCGTTGCAAACGCGTGAGATCGTCCGCGCTGACGAGATCTGCCTTGTTCACAACGAGTACGTCGCAGAACTCGATCTGTTCGATCAGCAATTCGACCAGTGTGCGGTCGTCCGCTTCGCTTGCGGCAATGCCGCGTTCGGCGAGCGCGTCAGCCGAGCCGTAGTCGCGCAGGAAGTTGAACGCATCGACCACCGTCACCATCGTGTCGAGCCGCGCTACGTCGGAGAGCGAGGTGCCGTCGTCGTCGACAAAGGTGAAGGTTTCGGCGATCGGCATGGGTTCGGCGATGCCGGTCGATTCGATCAGGATGGCATCGAAGCGCTGTTCGCCGGCGAGGCGGCGGATTTCGGTCAACAGATCATCGCGCAGCGTGCAGCAGATGCAGCCGTTCGTCATCTCGACGAGCTGCTCTTCCAGATGGGACAGCGCCGCGGCATCGCGCACGAGGGTCGCATCGATATTCACGGCAGCCAGATCGTTGACGATCACGGCGACGCGCAGGCCCGCGCGGTTGGCCAGAATGTGGTTCAGGAGCGTGGTCTTGCCGGCGCCCAGAAAACCGGAGAGCACGGTGACGGGCAGGGTCGGCTGGTTCATCGCAGTACGGAAACGGAGAGAATTAGGAGGCGTGCCGGGCGCGTAGCGGGGCGCTGAGCTGACGGCAGCACGAAGCCGCATTGTGCATCAAACCCGCGCCGGCCGCGCAAAACGTCATCAAGCAAACGCCGGGCCGCCCCAGGTTTGCCGCCCCGAAAGAAGTCCCCTTGGGAGATTGGCTCCCCCTCGGGGGAGCTGGCGCGAAGCGCCAGGTTTGGGGCGCTTACCTCGATGCCTGAAGCAGATTCCATTTCCGCAGGATGGCGACGATCTGTTGCGCATACTGGTCGCGCAACGCAGGCGTCTCCGAATGGTAGGCCCCGACCGCCTGCCAGGAGTTGCCATACTTGTTCATCTGCTGGCGCAGATGCCAGGCGGCGATATAGACGTTCTTGCACGGCTCCATCAAGGTGTTGGTGGAGATGCCGTATTGAGCCAGAGTCGGCAGATGAACCGAGTTGATCTGCATGAGGCCGTAGTCGGTCGAGCCATTCGCATTCTTGTGCAGGGCGTCCGGCCGGTTGTGCGATTCCTGCCAGGCAATGGCCCGCAAAATCAGCGGGTTAACCTTTTGATAGTGAGCCGCTTCATCAAAACAGTCGGCGTGCGCCGACCCCGCTGCGAGCAGCGTTCCGAGTACCGCGGCAACTGTCAGAAGGGCCTGTTTCATCGCTCAAGATGACTAAACAATTGACGAAAGTAAGATCCGGTAAGGCATCGGGCTAGGATGCGCCTCAGAACCGCTCCAGACCCGCCAACACCGAGCCTGTGGCGGACATCGGGGAAAACCCGCGCAGGCGAGCCGCGTCCGGTAGGGTCAACGGCCCGTATGATACCGACAGGCACTCGAGCGTCAAGTTGACCACTCGACATAAGCGCGCGAAAAACGTACATCACCGATCGGGTCCACAAGTTCTTACCAAAGCTTTCAGAATTTTGACAGTCTGCGAGGCTATTTAGAGTAATCGCACGGAGCCGTGGTTTTGTGACAAATCCGACATGAAAAGCTGTTACTGTTCATTTTTTTCGGACATAGGCCGGAAGGCAGTCGGGGTTGCCTGCGCCCGCAGGGGCGTGAGGAGGCCGGGGGGATGGCCGGACCGTACCTATGTTTGCTGCGCATGACAGCGGATCGTTTCGGCGATCGGCATCGACATCGAACTCCATGAGAAGAAATCGTATGGCATTGCGTCGCGTCGCAACGGCGCTGCTGGTGGCTGGACTGATCACTGCGCAGACCGCACACGCTCAGGTGACACTCAACTTCGTCAACGCCGACATCGATCAGGTGGCCAGGGCGATTGGCGCCGCAACCGGCAAAACGATCATCGTCGACCCGCGCGTCAAGGGTCAGCTGAACCTCGTCTCCGAAAACCCGGTGCCCGAAGATCAGGCGCTCAAGACCTTGCAGTCTGCGCTGCGGATGCAGGGCTTCGCGCTCGTGCAGGATCACGGTGTGCTGAAGGTGGTGCCGGAGGCCGATGCGAAGCTGCAGGGGGTTCCGACCTACGTCGGCAACGCGCCGGTGGCGCGTGGCGATCAGGTGATCACGCAGGTGTTCCAGCTCAGGAACGAATCGGCGAATAACCTGCTGCCGGTGCTGCGTCCGCTGATCTCGCCGAACAACACGCTGGCGGCCTACCCGGCCAACAACACGATTGTCGTGACCGACTATGCCGACAACGTGCGGCGTATCGCGCAGATCATTGCAGGTGTCGATACGGCCGCCGGCCAGTCGGTGACGGTGGTGCCGCTGAAGAACGCGAACGCGCTCGATATCGCCCCGCAGTTGACCAAGATGCTCGACCCCGGCGCGATCGGCAGTACCGATGCGACGCTGAAGGTGTCAATCACCGCGGACCCGCGCACCAACTCGCTCCTGATCCGTGCGACGAACGGCGCACGGCTTGCCGCGGCGAAGGAGCTCGCGAAGGAACTCGACGGGCCGACCGCCATCCCCGGCAACATGCACGTCGTCCCGCTGCGCAACGCGGACGCGACGACGCTCGCGAAGACCTTGCGCGGGATGCTCGGCAAAAGCGGCGACTCGGGCTCGTCGGCCAGCTCGAACAGCGCGAATTCGTTCAACCAGAACGGCGGTGGCGGCGGTTCGTACGGCAGCAATTCGACCGGCGCGGCGGGTACGCCGCCGCTGCCGTCGGGCAGTCTCGGCGGTGGCTCGACGTCGTCGCCGATGGGCGGGGGGGGAAGCTCGGGCGCGAGCGGCGCTTCCGGCGACACGATCGGCACCGACAAGGACAAGACCGACGACAATCAGCCGGGCGGCATGATCCAGGCCGATTCGGCGACCAACTCGCTGATCATCACGGCGTCCGAGCCGGTGTACCGCAACCTGCGGGCGGTGATCGACCAGCTCGACGCGCGGCGCGCGCAGGTCTATATCGAGGCGCTGATTGTCGAGCTGAATTCGAACACGAACGCCAATCTCGGCATTCAGTGGCAGGTCGCGACCGGTTCGGTTCTGGCCGGCACCAACCTGGCGACCGGCTCCGGCAACAGCATCATCAACCTGACGGCAGCGGGGGCCACCGGCGGTCTCGCGGGAGCACTTGCGAGTAACAGTCTCCAGCAAGGCCTCAACATCGGCTGGGTGCACAACATCTTCGGTGTGCAGGGACTCGGCGCGCTATTGCAGGCGCTGTCGCAGACCGCAGACGCGAACGTGCTGTCGACGCCTAACCTCATCACGCTCGACAACGAAGAAGCCAAGATCGTCGTCGGTACGAACGTGCCGATCCAGACGGGGGCGTATTCGAACCTCACGAGCGGCACTACAAGCGCGGCGTTCAATACCTACGACCGCGTCGACGTCGGCCTGACGTTGCACGTCAAACCGCAGATCACCGACGGCGGCATTCTCAAGCTGCAGCTCTACACGGAAGACTCGGCGATCGTGACCGGCACGACCAACGCGGCGACCAACCCGGCCGGCCCGGAGTTCACCAAGCGTTCGATCCAGTCGACCGTGCTCGCGGATAACGGCGAGATCATCGTGCTGGGCGGCCTGATGCAGGACAACTACCAGGTTAGCAACAGCAAGGTGCCGCTGCTGGGCGATATTCCGTGGATCGGCCAGTTGTTCCGTTCTGAACAGAAGAGCCGCAACAAGACTAACCTGATGGTGTTCCTGCGCCCTGTGATCATCAACGATCGCGATACGGCGCAGGCTGTGACGTCGAATCGCTACGACTACATTCAAGGCGTAACCGGTGCGTACAAGTCGGACAACAACCTGATCAAGGACAAGGACGATCCGGTGGTTCCGCCGATGCCGCTCGGCCCGGCCGAGGGCGGCTCGCCCGCGATGAACCTGTTCAATCTCGACCAGATGCGCCGTCAGCAGGCGGCGCCGCCGCCGGCCTCTACTCCCACACCGGTGACGAATGGTGGTGCTGTGCAAACCAATCCGGTGATGAACGGAGCGCCTGCCCAGTCCAACCCGGTGCCAAATGGTCCCGCCGTCCAGACCAACCCGGTAACCGTCGCTCCTGCCACCACGGCGCCAGGAGCGCAGCCGTGAGCACGCCGTCCACGCCGCCATCAGGTACTGCGCCGTCGGCTATTGCTGCGCGGCTCGTGCCCTACGGGTTTGCGCGTAGTGGACAGATTCTGGTTGCGCATCAGCACGCTGACGGACTGGAAGTCTGGATCAGCGAGCGCACGAGCGATGCTGCGCTCGCCGAAGTGGCGCGCAATTTCGGCGCGCTTTCGGTGGTGCGTTTGCCGGCGGACGAACTCGCGTTGGCGATCAATCAGGCATACGCGCGCCACGATGGCAGCGCGGCGCAAGTGGTCGGTGAAGTGGAAGGCGAGGTGGATCTCTCGCGGTTGATGCAGGAGATTCCCGAGGTCGAGGATCTGCTCGAATCGGAAGACGACGCGCCGATCATCCGCATGATCAACGCGCTGCTTACGCAGGCGGCGCGTGAACAGGCTTCGGATATTCACATCGAGCCGTTCGAGAACGCGTCGGTGGTGCGCTTTCGCGTCGACGGCACGCTGCGCGACGTGGTGCGGCCGAAGAAGGCGCTGCACGGCGCGCTGATCTCGCGGATCAAGATCATGGCGCAGCTCGATATCGCCGAAAAGCGTCTGCCGCAAGACGGCCGGATCACGCTGCGGGTGGGCGGCCGGCCGGTGGACGTGCGGGTCTCCACGTTGCCGACGGGGCACGGCGAGCGCGCGGTGCTGCGTCTGCTCGAGAAGGACGCCTCGCGCCTGAATCTCGAAGCGCTCGGGATGGGCTCGGACACGCTGGTGAAGTTCGACAAGCTGATTGGGCGCCCGCACGGCATCGTGCTGGTGACCGGGCCGACCGGTTCGGGCAAGACGACCACGCTGTATGCGTCGATGTCGCGCCTCGAAACCACGACGAGCAACATCATGACCGTCGAAGACCCGATCGAATACGATCTCTCGGGTATCGGCCAGACGCAGGTCAACGAGCGTATCGGCATGACCTTCGCGCGGGCGCTGCGCTCGATTCTTCGGCAGGACCCGGACATCATCATGATCGGTGAAATCCGCGACCTCGAGACAGCGCAGATCGCCGTGCAGGCGTCGCTGACGGGTCACCTTGTGCTGGCTACGCTGCACACCAACGACGCGGCATCCGCGGTGACGCGTCTGACGGATATGGGCGTCGAGCCTTATCTGTTGGCTTCGTCGTTGCTGGGCGTGCTGGCGCAGCGCCTCGTGCGCAGGTTATGTCAGGTGTGCCGCGAAGAACGCACCGACGCGGATGGCCATGTGAAATGGCATCCGGTCGGTTGCGACAAATGCGGCCAATCCGGTTATGCGGGACGGCGCGGCGTGTACGAGCTGCTGCTGATCGACGATGAGATCCGCACGCTGGTTCACCGCAACGCGGCGGATTCGGAGATTCTCACTGCGGGCCGCGCCCAAGGCATGCGCACGCTGCGTGAAGACGCCGACCGCTGGCTCGCCACGGGTCTGACTTCGCTCGAAGAAGTGATCCGCGTGACGGGCGGAGCATAAGCCCATGCCGGCATTTCGTTTCGAAGCAATCGATGCGACCGGCAAGGCCCAAAAAGGCGTGCTGGACGCGGACAGCGCACGCGGTGCTCGCACGCATCTGCGTGGCCAGGGGCTGACCCCGCTCGTCGTCGAACCGGCCTCGAGCCGCACGCGCGGCGAGCGCAATCAGCGGCTCTCGCTCGGGCGGCGGCTGTCGCAACGCGAACAGGCCATTCTCACGCGCCAGCTGGCGAGCCTGTTGATTGCCGGCCTGCCGCTCGACGAAGCGCTTTCGGTGCTGACCGAACAGTCGGAACGCGACTACATTCGTGAACTGATGGCGTCGATTCGTGCGGAAGTGCTGGGCGGCCATTCGCTCGCCAATGCGCTACAGCAGCATCCGAAAGATTTCCCGGAGATTTACCGCGCGCTGGTGGCCGCGGGCGAACACACCGGCAAGCTCGGTCTGGTGCTGTCGCGCCTCGCCGACTACATCGAACAGCGCAACGCGCTCAAGCAGAAGATCGTGCTGGCGTTCACCTATCCGACCGTCGTCACGATCATTGCGTTCGGCATTGTCACGTTCCTGCTGAGCTATGTGGTGCCGCAGGTCGTCAACGTGTTCGCGAGCACCAAGCAGCAGTTGCCGTTTCTCACCATCATGATGATGGCGCTGTCCGGCTTCGTGAGGCAATGGTGGTGGGCGGTGCTGATCGCGGTGGCGCTGCTGGTGTATATCGTGAAATCGATTCTGGCGCAGCCTGGCCCGCGTCTCGCCTTCGACCGTTGGCTGTTGACCGCCCCGCTGCTCGGCAAGCTGGTGCGCGGCTATAACACGGTGCGTTTTGCGAGCACGCTCGGCATTCTGACGGCAGCCGGCGTGCCGATCCTGCGCGCGCTGCAGGCGGCGAGCGAAACGCTGAGTAACCGGGCGATGCGCGACAACATCGACGATGCGATCGTGCGGGTGCGCGAAGGCACGTCGTTATCGCGCGCGTTGGGCAATACGAAGACGTTTCCGCCGGTGCTGGTCCACCTGATCCGTTCGGGCGAAGCGACCGGTGACGTGACGACGATGCTCGATCGCGCGGCGGAAGGCGAAGCTAACGAACTGGAACGGCGCACGATGTTCCTGACGAGCTTGCTGGAGCCGTTGCTAATTCTTGCGATGGGCGGTGTGGTGCTGGTGATCGTGCTGGCGGTGATGCTGCCGATCATCGAGTTGAACAACCTGGTGCAGTGACGCGCCATTGAGCGCGCTTTGGGTGGTGAAGCGCGCGGCACAAGATGTGCGGGCGCCTCAAAGATGGCGACCGCGGCGCCCTGCTCAGCGCACGTAGATGGTGGGACCGGGCGGGTTGGCGGGCAGGAACACTTCGGAATGGACGCCGTTGCGGTCGATGATGATCGAACGGGGGCGCACTTCGGAGAGCTTGGCGCCTTGCATGATGGCGCTGCCGAGCGACACGGCTCGCGGCGGTCCGCCGCCGGCGCTGATGATGGCCGCGCCACCTTCCTGGAGCGAGAGAATGCCGAACAGGTGGACGTCCTGGTTGGCGGTGCGCTGGAGCTGGCCGCCGAATAGTGTGGCGGCCTGTTCGACCGAGACCGGCGCGCGCACCGCCGCTGCCGGCGACGGTGCGCCGCGCAGTGCAGTGAGCGTGACGATCCAGTAGGTGAGCGTCGCGCAGAGCACGGCGAACAGCGCGAGCGACAGAAGGCGGATTTGGATGGCGTTCATGCACATCATTGTACGGAGTATTGTGAAATTTGCGGTGGGGGAAAACGCACCTAACCTGACGCTTCGCGCCAGGTTTCCCCGAGGGGAGGCGAGAAACTTGAGGCGGCCCGGCGTTTTCTCGCAACCCTTCAAGTGCATGACATTAAAATGACAAACCGGGTGTATTAAATCGCGCACTGGCCAGAGCCCGCGCGACGCCCGCCGGTGACAAAAATCTTCCTGAAAGAGGTAGCAAGCTATGCAAATGTGGACCACTCGCCGCACAGAAATCGCGGGTCTGGGTAACCGTCGTCAACGCGGTTTTACGCTGATTGAAATCATGGTGGTGATCGCGATTCTCGGCATTCTGGCCGCGCTGATCGTGCCGAAGATCATGAGTCGTCCCGATGAGGCGCGGCGTGTCGCCGCAAAGCAGGACATCGGCACGATCATGCAGGCCATGAAGCTGTACCGCCTCGACAACGGTCGCTATCCGAGCCAGGACCAGGGACTGCGCGCGCTGGTTGAAAAGCCGAGCACGGATCCGGTGCCGAACAACTGGAAAGACGGCGGTTACCTCGAGCGTTTGCCGAATGACCCGTGGGGCAATCCGTATCAGTACCTGAACCCCGGCGTGCACGGTGAGATCGACGTATTCAGTTACGGCGCCGACGGCAAACCGGGCGGCGAAGGCAACGACGCCGACATAGGGTCGTGGGAATGACCTGTTGAGTTTTTTGCGCACTCCCACCTGGCACCGGCATCATGTCTCTGTCCGATTGCAAGTCTTATGTGGCCACTGAGCGTGCGGCGAGAATGCGGCGCGCTGCGGCGGGCTGCGCGTGCCGGCAACCCGTGGCGCTGACGCATCGCGACGGCCGGCACACTAGACGGCAGGCCGGTTTCACGTTGCTGGAGATGCTGGTGGTGCTGGTGATTGCTGGGCTGCTGGTGTCGCTGGCATCGGTGGCGATGACGCGCAATCCGCGCACGGACCTCAATGAAGAGGCACAACGTTTGGCATTGCTGTTCGAATCGGCTGGCGATGAAGCGCAGGTGCGGGCACGGCCTATCGCGTGGCAGCCGTTCGATGGCGGTTTTCGCTTCGACATGCATACCGATGACGGCTGGCGCCCGTTGCGCGACGACCTGCTTGGGCCGCGGCGCTGGGAAGGTGGGGTGACGAGCGTGACGATCGACTATCCGGGCTCAGACGTGCATCCGTCGCGCGTGGTGTTCGGCACTGAGAGCATCGATGCGCCGGTGCAGGTCACATTGTTTTCCGCTGGGGGCTCGGCGCGGATCGTCGGGATGGGCAATGGCCGCTATGAGGTGCGTTGAGATGGACGGCCGGCTGAGGGATGGTGTTTGCGCGCGGGCATGTCGGCGTTCGCAGCGCGGCTTCACAATGATCGAAGTGCTGGTGGCACTGGCGATTATCGCGGTGGCGCTGGCCGCATCGCTGCGCGCGGTGGGCAATCTGGCGAGCAGCGAGGTCGAGTTGCATCAGCGGCTGTTGGCGGGATGGAGTGCCGACAATACGCTGGCGCAACTGAAGCTTGCGCATAGCTGGCCGGAGGTGGGATCGAGCAGTTTCGACTGTTCGCAGGGGAATTTGCAGATGCTTTGTACGGAGAGCGTGACGGCGACGCCGAACCCGGTGTTCCGTCGTGTCGAAGTGTTGGTGACGACACCGGGCCGCGCCGGCAATCTTGCCCAGATGGTGACGGTGGTGGCGAATGAAACGAACCGTTCGCTCTGAGCGCCGCGGCCGCGGGCGGTCGCGAGGTTTTACGCTGATTGAGCTGCTGGTCGCGATAGCGATTCTGGCGGTGATTGCGGTGTTGTCGTGGCGGGGTTTGGACCAGATCATCCGCGGGCGGCAGACGATCACGAACGCGATGGAAGACGAGCGGGTGTTTGCGCAGTTGTTCGACCAGATGCGCATTGATGCGCGCCACGCGGCGACCGACGACGAGTCGGGGCAGGCGGCGGTATCGGTGAGCGGCAATGTGCTGCAGATTGTGCGCGAGCTTGACTTACCGGAGACGGCGCCGCGCTTGCAGGTGGTGCGGTATCGGGTGGCTGACGGGCGGGTGATCCGGTATGCCTCGCCGCCGCTTGGCAATTTGGGTGAGTTGCAGGGGGCGTTGCGGGGTGGCGAGGGAGAGGGGTGGAGTGCGGTGCCTTTGATGGGCGGTGTGGGGTTGATCAATGCACGGCTTTACGTGCCGAAGGTGGGTTGGACGACGCAGATGAAGGATGTGCAGGCGGCGATTACCGAGGCTGATAACAATCTCAAAGTTCCCCAGCTGGGGGGGGCTCCGCTGCCGCGGTCTGTTACCGGGCTTGAGGTTGTGATTGGGGCTACTTCGTTGGCGCGGCCTGTTACCAGGGTTTTTCTCGTCGGAGAGTGATGCTGTGGGGTTTGATTTACTGCTACCGCCGGGGTTCTCTCTTTCTTTTTCTGCTGCGCAGGCGGGGGGGCGTTTGCCTGCGGTGTTGGCCTTTCCTTGTTTTGTTATCGGTGTGGTCAGGTTTGTTTTCGGTTGTTTGCCTACGGCGTTGGCCTTTCCTTGCATTCTTATCGGTCTATTAGCTTCGCCCCTGTGCGGGGCAGCACTTACTTTCTTTGCCGCCGCAAAGAAAGTAAGCAAAGAAAGCGGGCTCACACCGCTAGCCTGTAGGTGTCCATCTCTGTCCTCGAACCGGAAACGGCCCAAGACGAGACCCGCCCTCGCGCCACTAACGTCCGTGACAAAGCACTCATCCGCTCCAGCGTCGCGCTGCGCGCCCCGCCGTCGGGCACAACACCCCCCGCACGCGAAGGTGGACTTTGCCCTTCTCCCTCGGATGCTGGAAGCGGCAGTGCTTCTTCCCACGCCCTCAGATATCCAAAAGGCCGTGACGGGTCGTTGCAATCAACCGGCCACACGACAGTCCGCAGGTATGGTTCACGTCCCAATCACTCAGCAAGCGAGGGCCATTGTTCACACCTTACGCGCCGAGCAAACCACCAAAAGTTATGCCCAACCGGCACGCACGGAGTGTGTAGACGGGATGAATGAGCCCTTTGTCACGAACGAGGTAAGCGCGAGGGGAGGTCTCGTCTTCGGACCACTCCGAGGAGTCCTGCGTGGTGGACACCTACAGGCTGGCGGTGTGAGCCCGCTTTCTTTGCTTACTTTCTTTGCGGCGGCAAAGAAAGTAAGTGCTGCCCCGCACAGGGGCGAAGCTAATGGACCAAAAGCAAAACAAGGAAAGGCCAACGCCGTAGGCAAACAGCCCAACGCCGTAGGCAAAAAACCAAACCCGCAGTCCGGCGTAGCCATAATCAGCGCATTACTAGTGGTAGCCCTATCAGCAATTCTGGTATCAGGCATCCTCTGGCGCCAGCAAGTGCAGATCCGAAGGATAGAAAACCAACGCCTTCTATCCCAAGCCCAATGGATATCAAGAGGGGCACTGGACTGGACCCGCCTGATCCTAAGATCGGAAGGCGACACCTCAGCAGGAATCACCTATTTGGGTGGAGTCTGGGGCGTCCCCATAGCCAAAACCCGTCTATCGGATTTCCTCGGCCAGATAGGCGAAGTAAGAGCCTCAGAAGGCGCCGCTACGTATCTATCAGGCTCAATAGAAGACGCAGAATCCAAATTCAATCTGCGTAACCTGGTGTCAAGCCCAGCGCCGGGCCTGCTGCAACTGAACGTAGAACAAATCGCGGCATTCCAGCGCCTGCTCGCCGAGCTCGGCGTCAACGGCCAGCTGGCGCAAAGCACCGCCGTCCAGGTCCGCAAGGGCCTCGGTTATTCCGCCACGCGTTTCCAGAGCCAAACCACCACGGTTGGCGGTTCCCCTACCCCCGTCGGCGGTGCATCGGGCGGTACCACCTTCACCAATAAACCCGGCATCGAAGACGACGACGACAACGACGACGACAACGCCGGCGTCGCGCCGCTGCAAATGACCAGCGTCGATTCGCTCCTTGACGTGCCCGGCTTCACGCCCGACATGATCGCCCGGCTACGACCGTTCGTGACCTATCTGCCCACCAACACGGCCGTCAATATGAACACCGCACCCGCCGAAGTAGTCGCCGCCGTCGTGCCGGGCATGACCCTGTCGAATGCCCAGGCGTTCGTCGCGCGCCGCGAGACCGTGTTCTTTCATAACGTCGGCGATGTACAGTTGGCCTTGCAGGGCGCAGGTGTCACGCAACTGGCAATCGACCCCAGCCTCTTCGATGTCACGACCAGTTACTTTTTTATCCACGGCCGCGTTGATCACGAACGCGCGGAAGTGGACCGCACGACCCTCGTCTATCGCGATCCGCTGACACACACCACCCGCATCGTGCGCGTACAAGATCAACTATGAATAACGCTTTTCACGGAGAGAGTGGCCTTTGAGCACGCTGATCGTCCTATTGCCGCCGCGTGACCCGGCGGTGCCATCACAGGAATGGCAACTGCCGGAGTTGCCGTTCGTGTTGCTCGACAAGTCGGGCCGCACTCAGCGCGCCGGTCGCTCAGCGCTCGCGCTGCTGCCGCGCGCCTCGTCGACGGTCCTGATGGTCGCCGCGCGCGATCTCCTGATGATGCCCGCCACGCTGCCGCCGCTGAAAGGCCCGCGCCTGCGTCAGGCGTTACCGAACATCGTCGAGGATCAACTGATCCAGGATCCGCAGACCTGTCATATCGCGCTCGATCCGCAGCCGCTCGGCAAAGGCCGGCACCTGCTTGCAATCGTCGATCGCGGCTGGTTCCGCTTTATCTGCGAAGCCTTCGCTGCGGCCGGTCATCGCAGTGTCCGCGCGGTGCCGGTGACGCGTTGTCTGCCCTCGCCGCCCGTGGTTGCCCCCCCCCTCGAGGACGCCGAGGTGGCGGCCCTCGAGTTGAAGCCCGCCGTGGCGGCGAAGCTCGCGGCTGGCCTGCCGGTCGCGCCGCCCTCGCCCGTCGTTGCGGCCGTGCTGGGCACCGTGGTGCCCACCGCTCCCGCCCTGCTCGCCGAGATTGCGCCAGACTCCAGCACCACGCGGGTTGAGCTCGCGATTGCGCGCGGCATCCAGGGCGAAGGACTCGCCGTGGCCGCGACCGCAGTGAACGCAACCCTCGCAGCACTCTCGGGCGACGCACCGGTCTTGCTCTATCTGCTCACCGAGGTGCCGGGCAACGAGCCCGGCATGGGTTCGAGCGCGCAGGCGAAGCTTGCCGCCCAGGTGACGGGCACGCGACCTTTGCCGTTCGAACAGCTGGCGCGCCGGGCGCTCGAATGCCGCTTCGATCTGTGTCAGTTCGAGTTCGCCACCCAGCCGTGGCGCCTCGACCGCGCAACGTTGCGGCGTCTGCGTCTGCCCGCGCTGCTGGCCGTGGGCGCACTGGTGGTCGCCATCATCGGCGCAAATGTGCAGTGGATGATGCTCGCCCACAAGCGCGATGCGATCAACACGCAGATGACGGAGTTGCTGCTCAACACGTTCCCGAAGACCACCGTCGTGCTCGACGCCCCCGATCAGATGTCGCGCCAGATGCAGCAGTTGCGCGTGGCTGCGGGTGAACTGTCGCCGGACGACTTCCTCTCGCTGGCATCCGGGCTCGCCCGCTCGCTGGGACCTGTGCCCGTCAACGGTATCGCCGCGCTCGACTATCACGACCGGCGTCTGGACGTCACGTTCAAGCCCGAGATCAAGGTCGACTCGAGCCTCTCGCAACGTCTGTCGGTCAACGGGCTGAGTGGCGGGATCGACAGCAATACCGGCAAGTGGACCATCAGGAGCGGACAATGAAAAGTGAACTTGCTCAAGCATGGGCCGGATTCTGGGAGGGCCGTTCCGAGCGCGAGAAAACCCTGCTGCTATGGGGCGGCGCTGTATTGGGTGTGGTGATTGCGTGGTCGATCCTGTGGGCCCCGGCGCAGGATGGCCGCGCGCATTTGCGTGACACGCTGCCGGCCATGCAGCGTCAGCTCGCACAGATGAACGCGCAGGCCGAGGAGGCGCGTCGCCTGTCGACGGCGGCCCAGGGCGTGGCGCCCACGGGCGGTGCGCTCAAGGACGCGCTCACCGCGTCGCTTACGGAGCACGGCATCGTGCCACTCCAGGTGCAGTTGCTCGGCAATGCGGTGCAGATCCAGTTGAAGAACGCGTCGTTCCCCGCGTGGACTACATGGGTCGACGATGTGCGGCGCCAGTTCAAGGTGCAGGTCGCCGAAGCGCACGTGACCGCGCTCAAAGACGATGGACAGGTCGACCTGACGGCTTCGCTGCAGCCGTCGACCGCTAAATGACGGTGCAGTCACAGGATCTCGCATGAATTTCTGGATGCGGCGCCTGCGCGCTGCCCTGCCGTGGCTGCTGGTCGCGGTGTTATCGAGCGGTGCCGTATTGCTGGTGCTGTTACCCGCTGCGTGGATCACGCCGCAGTTCGCGAAGGCAAGCGGCGGCCACGTCAATCTCGTCGATCCGGCGGGCTCGTTGTGGCATGGTTCGGCCACGCTGATGCTGGCGGCCGGATCGGACACCAGTGCGGCGACCTTGCTGCCGGGCCGCATCGTTTGGGATACCGCCTTCTGGCCGCTCTTCACCGGCCGCATACGGATGACGATGCTGCAAAGCGAAGCGATGCCCGACCCGATCACCGTCGACGCGACCCAGCGTGGCGCGATCCTGTCGCAGGGCGCGATCGCTGTGCCGGCATCGTTGCTCACTGGTCTGGGTGCGCCGTTCAATACGCTCGATCTGCAAGGCGATGTGCGGCTGGCGTGGAGCGACTGGCGCAACTTCGGTAGCGAAGCGTTCGGACAACTGACGGTTACGTTCAACGATGCGAGTTCGCGGGTTTCGCTCGTCAAGCCGCTGGGGTCTTACCGGGTAGTGGTTCAGGCGCAAGGCAGCAGCTCGACGATCGACCTCTCTACGCTGAGAGGGCCGTTGATGCTGAACGGTCACGGCGTCCTGGGCGCGGGCTCGACGTCGTTCAACGGAACGGCGAGCGCGGCCCCCGAAGCGCGCGATAACCTCGCGGGCCTGCTGAATCTGCTTGGACGGCCGAGCGGACCGGACACGGTGGCACTCACCTTCGTTCACTGACGGCGCCAGCGCCACCCGCGGCGCGCGATACGACCCAATGTCAAAGGGGCATGACCGCCTCGGGCCATACCCCGTCTGTCTGTTTACCGTTTGACTTGCTCAGGCCGGAAGCGAGATGCTCAGTCGTTCTGAAGAACGTGCGGCTGGCGGGCGGCCGCGGCTTTTTGCCCGCCGGCCGCGGCCGGCGCAATCGCTGCAGCAGGCGTACCCGAGGCAGCAGGCGCCGGCGCGGGCACCATGCCGGTTTCGCGGGCCATCTGCGAGACATCCCAGCCGCCGCCGAGCGCCTTCACCAGACCCACGGACGACACCATCCGCTCGCCCGCCAGACTGGCGAGCTTCTGCTCGGCGGTGAACGCGGTAGTCTGCGCGGTCAAGACAGTAAGGTAGGCGACCGTGCCCGACTTGTACTGGTTCGTGACGATATCCAGCGCCTGTTGGGCTGAGGCGACGGCCTGTTGCTGCACGCCGATTTCCTGCTCGAGGATGCGTTGCGACGCCAGGTTGTCCTCGACGTCCTGAAACGCCGCCAGCACCGTTTGACGGTAGGCAGCCACGTCCTGATCGTAGGTGGCGCGGGCCGCCTCGGTCTGCGCCGAGCGCAAGCCGCCGTCGAAGATCGTGCCGGCGAGTTGCGGGCCGAGAGTCCAGAAGCGCGCCGGCGTCGTGAGCAATTGCGACAGTATGGAGTTCTGATAGCCGCCGCCAACCGACAGCGTCAGCGACGGGAAGAACGCCGCGATGGCGACGCCGATCTGTTCGTTCGCCGCCTTGGCGGCGCGCTCGGCCGCCGCGATATCGGGGCGGCGCTCGAGCAGCGCGGAGGGCATCTGCGCCGGCACGGCGGGCGGCGTCGCGGTGAGCGGCGACGGCGGAATCGAGAATGTCGAGGCGGGCTCGCCGACCAGCACGGCAATTGCGTGCTCGTCCTGGGCGCGGGCAATGCCGTTGTCGATGGCGGCGGCCTGCGCCGATTGCAATTGGGTCTGCGCCTGAATCACATCGGAGCGGGCGGCGACGCCCTGCGCATACTGGTTCTGCGTGAGCTTGAGCGACTTCTCGTAGGCGAGCACCGTATCGTCGAGCAGCTTCTGCATTGCATCGAGCGAACGCAGCGAAAAGTAAGTCTGGGCGAGCGTGCCTTGCGCGGACAGCCGGGTGTTGGCGAGTGTGGCGGCAGCACCCTGCTGGCTCGCCTCCTGGGCGCCGACCGTGCGGCTGACCTTGCCCCACAGGTCCGGCTCCCAGCTTGCGTCGAGTGAGACGTTGTAGCTGTTGTTGATGTTGGCGCGTGCACCCGACATGCTGCTCGCGGTTGCCGATGCACCGTTGCCCGAACGGGTCATGCCCGCCGAGCCGCTGATCACCGGGAAGTACGCGGCGCGCGCTTCACCGACCAGCGCGCGGGCCTGCCGGTAAGCGGCGGCAGATTGCGCGACGGTCTGGTTCGAGGTGTTCAGCTTGTCTTCGAGCGCGTTGAGTTGCGCGTCGTCGTAGATGGTCCACCACTGGCCCCGGTCGTGCTGATCGGCTGGCTGTGCGACCTTCCATCCCGGCGCAGCTTCCTTGTAGGAGGCCGGCACCGGAGTCGTCGGCGTCTTATAGTCCGGGCCGACCGCGCAGCCGGCCAGCAAGGTACCGAGCCCTGCGGCTACAGCGAGGGTCAGTGCGCGCGGTGTAAGGGCTCGCGCGTGCGAGCTTCGGTCAAACTGCATGCAATGGATTCCTGTCGATTCCTGTCGATTCGGCCGAGGCAAGTTCCGAGGCGCCCACGGAGTTGTTGAGGGCCTGGGAAGATCGGCGGGTCACCGCTCCTATGAGCGCCCATATGGCAATGGGAGACGGGACGTCGCGACGATCCGGAATGGTAGCGCACGCGATGCCGATGGGGCAGAAAACTGAAAGGTTAATGCAGGGCGTGTTGTGGGTGTGTAACTCGCGCGTCGGTGACGGTTACGTGCCGTTACGGCCGGACGGTCGCGCCCGCGGGAGGGGCGCACCGCGCCGTGGAGCGACAGGCGGCGCCGCGAGGAAACGTGAGCGGGCGGCCACCAGGTGGCGCGCCCTCGCCTTAATAGCGCTGGTCGGCCGTAGTAGTTTGCCGGGCCTGTTTGCCGACTGCTGCGCGGCAGGCCGGCGCTTCGGCGCGCGGCTGGCAGGCCGTGGCCACGCCCTGTGCCGAAGCGGGTGCGACCGGCTTTGCGGTGGACTTCACCGCGCCTGCGCTGCCTGGCAGCGCCACTGGCACAACGGCTGCGGCCGCTGCCGCCCTGGCAGCACGGCCATTGCGGCGGTGGTCGAGCCACGCAAAGAACATCACCCCGAGCGATCCCCCCGGCAGCACAAACATGACTACGTACAGCGCCAGTTTCAACCAGCGATACGGCCCCTGGAAGGTTTGCACTGCGGAATCGTGAAGGGAGCGGCTCAGGCCACCCAGGGTGTTTTTCAGGTACAGCATGACGGAAATCCTCTACGCACCGTCAGGGTTGGGTGCGCGGCAACGCGGTCAGAACATGGTCTCGGGTGGCGCGGATCGCGCGTAACTCGTTGCCTGCAATAATATTGACTATGCAATTAAATTTCAAGATACTTCGCGTTGCGTCGGCTCGCTCTGTTGTTTTTTCGCGAGCGTGACCAGGGAGCGCGAAGCCTGATCGCGAACGGCTCGGTGACGAGCCGGATTACGGGCCCCTGGCCCGCGCGGCAGAAGAAGACGCACCGTCGCCGGAAGGCGGCAAGTCGTAGCTACGAGACGCGCCTCGACGCGTCGATTTATAAAGAAATATCTGTCCGGGCAGAAGATGACGGGACATGTAAGACATCCCGACCGGTGGCGCGATATGCATGCCGGGTCAAGTTTCTGCCGGTTGAGGAGATTCGCTCATGGCTGCTACGGCTCCCGCAGTTGCCGCACCCGCCGCTGTGCCCGCCCCGCTAGCCGGCGGCACGCTGGCCTTGCTCACCGTCGGACTTGCGCTCGGCACGTTCATGGAAGTGCTCGATACATCGATTGCCAACGTCGCCGTGCCGACCATTTCCGGCAGCCTCGGTGTCGCCACCAGCCAAGGCACCTGGGTGATCTCGTCGTATTCGGTCGCCTCGGCGATCGCGGTGCCGCTGACCGGCTGGCTCGCGCGCCGGGTCGGCGAGGTGCGCCTGTTCACTTTGTCAGTGCTGCTCTTCTCCATCGCGTCCGCCCTCTGCGGCTTCGCGCAGAACTTCGAGTCGCTGATTGCATTCCGGCTGCTGCAGGGGCTCGTGTCCGGGCCGATGGTGCCGCTCTCGCAGACCATCCTGATGCGCTCATATCCGCCCGAAAAGCGCGGCCTTGCACTTGGCCTATGGGCGATGACGGTGATCGTCGCGCCGATCTTCGGGCCGGTGATGGGCGGCTGGATCACCGACAACTACACGTGGCCGTGGATCTTTTACATCAACGTGCCGATCGGCCTGTTTTCCGCGGCGTGCGCCTTCGTCCTGTTGCGCGGCCGCGAGACGAAAACGACGAAGCAACGTATCGACGCCATCGGTCTCGCGCTGCTGGTGACCGGCGTATCGTGCCTGCAGATGATGCTCGACCTGGGCAAGGACCGCGACTGGTTCAACTCGAAGTTCATTGTCGCGCTGGCGATCATCGCCGTGGTCTCGATTGCGTTCATGCTGGTCTGGGAGATGACCGAGAAGGAGCCGGTGATCGACCTGTCGCTCTTCAAGGACCGCAACTTTTCACTTGGCGTGCTGATCATCTCGTTCGGCTTTATGGCGTTCTTCGGCTCAGTGGTGATCTTCCCGCTCTGGCTGCAGACGGTGATGGGCTACACGGCCGGGCTCGCCGGGCTGGCGACTGCGCCTGTCGGACTGCTCGCGCTGGTGCTCTCGCCGATGATCGGCCGCAACATGCACCGGCTCAATCTGCGGATGGTGGCGAGCTTCGCGTTCATCGTGTTTGCGTTCGTGTCGTTCTGGAACTCGACTTTCACGCTCGACGTGCCGTTCAATCACGTGATCTGGCCGCGCATCGTGCAGGGGATCGGGGTGGCGTGCTTCTTCGTGCCGATGACTACCATCACGCTGTCCAGCGTGTCCGACGAGCGTCTCGCGAGCGCCTCGGGTCTGTCGAACTTCTTCCGCACCTTGTCGGGCGCAATCGGCACCGCGATCAGCGCGACGTACTGGGAAAACGACACGATTTACCATCACGCGGTGCTGACGGAATCGGTCAGCACCTATGCGCCGAACACCACCGCCTATAGCGACGTCCTCACGGGTCTCGGCTTCGCCGGACAAAGCCTGACGGCGCAGTTGAACCAGATCGTCACGCAGCAGGCATACATGATGGCGACCAACGATTTCTTCCGGATCTCGTGCGCGGGCTTTATCGTGCTGGCCGCGCTGGTCTGGATCACGAAACCGCGCAAGGGCGCGGGGCCTTCGATGGGGCATTGAGGGAAGCGGCCGCCCGCTCACGGCGGCGCTTTCGCTTACTGACTCACAGGCACGTCACCAGGCGTGCCCACTGATTGCGCCGGAGCCGCCTCGAGCGACGACGGTGTCGCTGTGGCTGGCGCAGTCGCACCGTTGCTTTGCGGCGCTGGGCTACCGGCCACGCCGCTGCGCACGAACTGCTTGAAATCGGCGCCGGCTTCCCATGGATTCGGTTTGCACCCAAGTGAGCTGTCGCAATGGGCGGCGAAGCCGATGGTGGCCGTGCCGTCGTTGTTGGGCGTCCTGGTGATCTGATACGCCAGCGCGCGTTTGCCGCCAAGCGGCCCAGCGGTCTGGATCAGCGAATCGGTGGTGGCCTCGATCTTGTAGGTCGAATTGTTTGCGACCCAGGTCTGGGCGCGTTGCCACCAGACATTGCATTCGGCTGCATTCGAACACGTCAGCGGCGTGGTGGCGACCTGCATGACGTCGGGATTCACCTGACCGCGCGTCGAGCAACCCGCAGCCAGCACACACAATGTTGCCAACAGAGCTTTGTTCATCGCCTTGCTTCCTCCCTGCGTGGAAACGACCGGACACGCGCAAGCGGCGCGCGGAGGGCCATTCAGTTAAGGGTTGGACCGCCGCAATCGGAAGGTGTTTCATACGCCTCGCCGAAAGCCCGACGACGGGCACTTCTTGCCGAAACAACAGACCTCACCTCAGAGAGATACGTAGCCGTTACCGGCTCTTTTTGCAGAAGCGCCCGCTACCGGCTCTTTTCGCAGAAGCGCCGCTACAAGCAAAAGGGCGACCCACCGAGGCCGCCCTTCTCTACCAGGTGACTTTCGCCACGGCGCTCACATCAACTGTGCGCCGTCTAGACACTAAAGCGATTCAACGTATAAGCGCGATAAGCGGCCACGAAGGCGTCGAACGAACCGACTTCTTCGCGCTCGAGTTTCGCCTGCTGTTCGAGCGATTGGGTGGCGAGATCCGTGAACGCTTGTGCCGTGGCAGCGTCGAGCGGCCGCGCGCGGAAATACGCGGCGTGCGCTTCGCTTTGTTCGAGGCCGAACGCCAGGAAACTTTGTTGCTTGTCGCGCATGGTCTGCAGCACGCGTGCGGAAGGCGTCAGTGACGGGTCGGCAAGCTTGGCACGTTGTGCGGCGAGCGAGCGTACATGCGCGTCTTCGCCGCGCAGTGCGTCGAGCGCCTTGGCGGCAACCTCTATCTTCGCGAGCAGTTCGTCGGCCCACTCGCGCATGGCAATCGGCTGGCCACTACGCGTGAGTTCGAGGCCGGGTTTGCGCCCTTCCTGGGTGACGCGCCCGAAGTTCTGATTGGCCTCGCCGTAAGCGTCCGGCGGCAGCAATGGGCTTTCTTCGAGCGCGCAGACCAGCAGGTACGCATCGAGAAAGCGCGCGGTTTCCAACGCGATGCCGGTCGGCTCGAACGGATCGATATCCATGCAGCGCACTTCGACGTATTGCACGCCGCGTGCGGCGAGCGCATGCAGTGGACGCTCGCCCGGATAAGTGATGCGTTTGGGGCGGATCGTCGAGTAGAACTCATTTTCGATCTGCAGCACGTTGGTGTTGATCTGCACCCACTCGCCGTCGCGTTGCGTGCCGATTTTCTCGTACGGAGGATAGGGCTGACTGACCGCTTTGGCCAACCCATCGAGGTAGCCATGCAGCGTGTCGTAATCCGCGTGCAGCGCCGCCTGCCCGGTGGTGTTCGAATAGCCGAGATCGCTCATCCGCAAGCTGGTCGCATAGGGACGATACAGCGTGTCGGCGTCGAACGTCTCCAGCGTATGTTGACGACCGCGCAGGAAGCGGCGATCCAGCGCCGGCGATGCGCCGAACAGGTACATCAGCAACCAGTTGGTGCGGCGGAAATTGCGGATCAGCGCCAGATAGCGCTCGGACTGGAAATCCACCGCGCTCACCGTGGATTGCTGGTCCGCATGCAGCAGGCGCCACACTTCTTCGTTCAGCGAATAGTTGTAGTGGATGCCGGCGATGGTTTGCATCGTGCGACCGTAACGTAGCGCGAGTCCCACGCGGTACACGTACTTCAGCTTGCCGATGTTCGACGAGCCGTATTGCGCGATCGGGATACCGTCGTCGGTGTCGGGCAACAGGCCCGGCATGGAGGTGTTCCACAGGATCTCGCCGCCGAGTCTCGGATAGACGAAACGATGCAGCTCATCGAGCTTGTCGAGCGTGATCGCGGCGTCGTGTTCTGCCGGCGTGATCAGTTCGATCAGCGCCTCCGAGTAGTCGGTGGTCAGCGACGGATGCGTGAGCGCTGAGCCCAGCGCGCGCGGATGCGGCGTCATCGCGAGTTGGCCGTCGGGCGTGACGCGCAGGCTTTCCCTTTCGATGCCGCGCAAGCCAGTCACGAGCGCGTCGGGCTGCGGACCCGAGGTGAGCACGGAGAGGCGGTGCGAAAGCAGGTCGGTCGTGCGAGAAGGTGTTGTGTTTGGCATTGATGCGAGTCGGATGTTGTCGGCCGCCATGTGCCGCGCAATTGAAGCTATGTGCGGTCGACGACATCCGGCGGAATTTTCAGTAGCGGGCACTTTAACATCTAGCCACGACCCCTGCTTGAGGCCGCCTCGGCCGCCTCCCAGGCGGTTTTTATCGCGCCGCTTCGGGCTGGCGCAGGCCACGCCTACTCTACGCCGCAAGCGCCTCAGGCGCGATCCGCGCCCGCCCCACTTGCGCGTTTGCGTTAACCGCCGCGTGCCGCTCCGGCGCGGTCCGCTACTTCGTTCCACAAGTGCATGGCCGCATAGGCACGCCACGGACGCCACGCATCGGTCCGCGCCCGCTGTTGGGTCGGCCGCAACAGTGTTGGGTCGCGGGCGACGATTGACTGCATGAGTACCAGGTCCCATGCGGGCCAGGCGTCGGCGTCGCGCCATGCGCGCATTGCCACGTATTCGACGGTCCACGGCCCGATGCCGGGCAAAGCCAGCAGCGCGGTGCGCAAGGCTGCGGTGTCGACCGCCGCATGGCTGTCGAGCGGCACGGCGCCACTCGCGACCGCCGCCGCCATGCCTTGCAGCGCGGCTACCCGCTTGCCCGGCATGCCGATCTGCGCCATGTCCGCGGCGGCGAGTGCGGCCGGGGTCGGGAAACGCCAGGCGGTGCGCTCGTGCGGGTGGTCCTCGATGCGTTGGCCGGCTCGCTGCACCAGCCGGCCGATGATCGTGGTGGCCGCTTTCACGCTAACCTGCTGGCCGACAATCGCCCGCACCACCAGTTCGAAGGCCGACCAGGCCCCCGGCACGCGCAGGCCCGGCGCGGCTTCGATCAACGGAGCCAGCCAGGGATCGGTGGCGAAATGCGCGCCGATGGCCTTCGGATCGGCGTGCAGGTCGAACATCCGCGCGATCGGCGCGGCGAGCGCCTCGGCGTGGCGGCCGGCGGGGCCTTCGATGGTGGCGACGATGCAGCGTTTGCGCGGGTGCGGCCGGACCGTCAACGTGCCGCTGTCGCCGGCCCAGTCGATGGCGCGGCGGTACGTGCCATCCTCGACCGCTTCGACGCCGGGCGTGGCGCGCCCGGCGAAGAAGCGCAGGATGCGTGGCCAGTCGAATGGCGCTTTGTATGGCAGTTCAAGGATGGCG
>Ga0116109_1000092_pt1 | contig 23293 bp, 13 predicted proteins | sample June2015DPH_8_10_2_FD_89718 | JGI IMG/M metagenome (GOLD analysis project Ga0116109, IMG submission 89718) | Peatland microbial communities from SPRUCE experiment site at the Marcell Experimental Forest, Minnesota, USA - June2015DPH_8_10 | ecosystem: Environmental > Terrestrial > Soil > Wetlands... | reverse complement strand
GGACAGCCGATGGCGAACAGCGGCGCGCAGTCCGAAGCATCCGGCGCGGAGAAGGTGTTCGCGCGCAACTTCGCCGGGTACGACTACATCGTCGGGCCGTCGGCAAGCTGCATTCATCACGTGCGCGAACATCTGACCGCGATCGAGCAGACGGCCGAAGTGAAGAAAGTGCGAGCCGGTGCGTATGAACTGGTCGAGTTTTTGCACGACGTGGTGGGCGCACGCGAATTTCCGTGGGCCGAGTTCCCGCATCGGGTAGGACTCCACAATAGTTGCAGTGCGCTACGGCATCTGAAGGAAGCGTCGATTTCCGAGGTCGCCGGTACGCCCTTCTCGAAGCCGCTGGCCTTGCTGCAAGGCGTCAAGGGCATTGAGTTCGTCAAACTCGCGCGTCCGGATGAATGCTGTGGATTCGGCGGTACCTTCTCGGTGACCGAGGAACCTGTGTCGGTCAGGATGGGGCAGGACAAGGTCCGCGATCATCTGCAGGCCGGCGCGGAATATATCGTATCGGGCGACATGTCGTGCCTGATGCATCAACAGGGCTGCGCCGAACGGATGAAAGCGGATGCGCGCTTCATCCATATCGCCCAGGTCCTGAATGGAGCACGCGAATGAGCCGGATCGATCACGCGAAGGCAGCAGGCGCTTTCATCGCGAAGACGGAGCACGTGGCGTTTCACGACAAACGCCTGTGGGACCTGCGCGAAAAGCGGGACGTGCAGGCGCATGGCATCGCCGAATGGGAAACGCTGCGCGAGCTGGCGTCGGGCATCAAGGAACACACGCTATCGCATCTGTCCGAGTATCTCGAGCAGTTTGCGTCCGCGGCTGAAGCGAACGGCGTGACTGTGCACTGGGCGGCCACCGCCGAAGAGCACAACGAACTGGTCTACAAGATCATGTCCGAGCGCGGCATGACGACACTCGTCAAGAGCAAGTCAATGCTCACCGACGAATGCGCCATGCGCGACTATCTCGAGCCGCGCGGTATCACGGTGATGGAGACGGACCTCGGCGAGCGCATCCAGCAGCTCGATCACCAGGACCCGAGCCATATGGTGGTGCCGGCGGTGCACAAGCTGCGTGGCGATGTCGCGCAACTGTTCGGCCGCACCATCGGCACGGATCCTGAGAACAGCGACATTCACTATCTCGCGGAAAGCCAGCGGATGAATACGCGACCGTATTTCGTGCGCGAGAATACGGCCGGCATGACGGGTTGCAATTTCGCGGTGGCGGAAACGGGTACGGTGGTGGTCTGCACCAATGAGGGCAATGCGGATCTGTCGGCGAATGTGCCGCCTTTGCATATCGCGTCGATCGGCATTGAGAAGCTGATTCCCAAAGTCGCGGACCTCGGTGTGTTTATCCGCATGCTGTCGCGCAGTGCGTTGGGTTCGCCGATTACGCAATACACGTCGCACTTTCGCGCACCGCGTCCGGGCACCGAAATGCACTTCATTCTGGTGGATCATGGCCGCTCGGAGCGGCTCGCGATGCAGGACTTCTGGTACTCGCTCAAGTGCATTCGCTGCGGCGCGTGCATGAATACCTGTCCGGTTTACCGGCGCAGCGGCGGCCTGTCGTATGGCGGTACGTATTCGGGGCCTATCGGCGCAATCATCAATCCGACCTTCGACCTCAAGCGCTATAGCGCGTTGCCGTTTGCCTCGACGCTCAACGGCAGTTGCACCAATGTGTGTCCCGTGAAGATCAATATCCACGAGCAGATCTACAAGTGGCGCGAAGTGATTACCGAGCGCCATGAAGTGCCGTTCGTGAAGCAGGAAGTGTTGAAGATGGCCGGCCGCCTGCTGGCGAGTCCGACGCTGTATCGCGCGACGGTGTCGTCGATGGGCGGCGCGCTGCGGCGTCTGCCGAATTTTGTGCTGTATAACCCGCTCAATATCTGGGGCCGGCAGCGCGAGCTGCCGGAGGCGCCGAAGCTGACGTTTCACGCGTGGTACCGGAAGAATCGTGGAGGTGGCGATGGCAACGCGTGAAGCTTTTCTCGCGAAGGTGCGTGCGGCGCAGCCCGAGGCGCGGGAGCGTCCCGAGGTGCCGTTATTCGCGTCGACGGGTGGCGATTTGCGGGGGCGGTTTACCGTGGCGTTAGCGGGGATGGGCGGGACGTGTGTCGAAGCGGCGTCCGGCGCTGATGTGCTTGCGCTGATCCGGGAGCGGTTCGGGGCGGAGGCGTCGGTGTGCTCGGCCACGCCCGAGGTGTCGGGCACGCGGCCGTTGAGCGCAGATACGCCGCCCGTTTCGCTGCAGGATGTGGATGTCGGTGTCGTGCGCGCACGGTTTGGGGTCGCGGAAACCGGCTCGGTGTGGTTCAGCGAGCGGGAATACGTGGTGAACGCGCTCGGCTATATCGTGCAGCATCTGATCGTGCTGCTCGACCCCGCGCAGATGATCGATGGGTTGCAGGATCTGTACCGGCGGCCGGACTTTCGTGACGCCCGCTATGCGGCGCTGGTGACCGGGCCGTCCGCTACGGCTGATATCGAAGGCGTGCTGATTCGCGGCGCGCAGGGTGTCAGGTCGTTGACCGTGGTGTGGCTCGCGCCGGATTGAAGGCGGTCGAGCGCCCTGATCGGAACGATGATAATGCGCCCCGGTTGAACAGCTCCGCCAGCCGCGCCGCCGGGCAGGTGCCCTGCCTGCGCAATCGAAGCACCTACGCCAACGCACAGCACTGACGCCATCCCCTGCGATATTAGGGAATGCCTAATTGAATCGCTGCCGCCCAGCGTCGTAGAATCGGTGCACATCGGTTTGGGGGGCTCCGAGGCATGAGTCTGGCTTCTCGTTACGATTTCAGCGGTGCTACCGGGCAATGCCCGGTGTGGCCACGCCGCGTGTATTCTCGACCCGCTTCTCGCGACGAGGCCAGCGGCCGTCGCGGCATTGTCATCAAAGCCGCGCCGTGACCCCGCTCATTTCCGTCAAAAGGCTCAGCAAGAGCTTTCCCGGCGTGAGGGCGCTTCACGAAGTCCAGTTCGAGATCATGGCGAGCGAAGTCCACGCGCTGATGGGCGAAAACGGCGCCGGCAAGTCGACCCTGATGAAAATCCTCGCCGGCGTGTACACGCGGGATTCGGGCGAGTTCCTCTGTGACGGCCAGCCGGTCGAGTTCTCAAGCCCGCGCGAGGCGCAGGACAAGGGCGTTTGCATCATTCATCAGGAGCTCCAACTGATGAATCATCTGAGCGTCGCCCAGAACATGTTCATCGGCCGCGAACCGCGCGGACGCTTGGGCCTGTTCCTCGACGAAGACAAGCTGAACGCGCAGGCCCGCGACATCCTTGCCCGCATGCATGTGAATCTCGATCCGCGCGCCCTGGTCGGAAGCCTCACCGTCGCCAGCCAGCAGATGGTCGAAATCGCCAAAGCCTTGTCTTTCGATTCGCGCGTCCTGATCATGGACGAACCCACCTCGGCGCTCAACGATGCGGAGATCGCCGAGCTGTTCCGCATCATCCGCGAGCTGAAGAGCCACGGCGTGGGCGTTATCTACATCTCGCACAAGATGGACGAGTTGAAGCAGATTGCCGACCGCGTCACCGTGATGCGCGACGGCGAGTACGTAGCTACCGTCGCAGCCAAAGACACCAGCGTCGAAGCGATCATTGGCATGATGGTCGGGCGGACTCTCGCCGACCTCGAGCCGTCCCAGAGCGTCGCGGGGCAAGGGGAGGTCGCACTCGAAGTCAAAAATCTGCACGCTGGCCCGCTGGTCAGAGACGTGAGCTTCACCCTGCGCAAAGGCGAGATCCTGGGCTTTGCCGGCTTGATGGGCGCCGGTCGTACCGAGGTCGCCCGCGCGGTGTTCGGCGCGGATCCGATCGAATCCGGCGAAATCGTGGTGAAAGGCGTGAAGGCGACCATCAGGACGCCGAGCGACGCAGTGGCGCGCGGAATCGGCTACCTCTCGGAAGACCGCAAGCGTTTCGGCCTTGCGACCGGGATGGACGTCGAATCGAACATCGTGATGTCCAACCTGCGCAAATTCCTCTCGCTCAACTTCTTCTTGCGCCGCAAGCAGATGCGCAAGACCGCCTCGCATTTCATCAAACTGCTCGCCGTCCGAACGCCCTCCGCAGCGCAGCCGGTGCGGCTTCTGTCGGGTGGCAACCAGCAGAAAATCGTCATTGCGAAATGGCTTGAGCGCGACTGCGACGTGCTGTTTTTCGACGAGCCGACGCGCGGCATCGACGTCGGCGCCAAGAGCGAAATCTACAAGCTGCTGCGCGCGCTCGCCGGGCAAGGCAAGGCGATCGTGATGATCTCGTCGGAGCTGCCGGAAATCCTGCGCATGAGCGACCGCATCGTCGTCATGTGCGAGGGCCGCATTACCGGCGAACTCTCTGGCAGCGAGGCGACCCAGGAGCGCATCATGCATCTCGCGACGCAGCGCGAAACCCTAAAAGCGGCGTGAGCCTCGAGAGGTTTATTTCATGACACAGCCATTGGATACTTCGGCGCCAGGCAGCAAGGAAGGGCCCTCGGGCCTGAGAGCCCGGCTGTTCAAGCCGGCCGCGCTGCAAAAGCTGCTCGCCTTTGGCAGCCTGATCCTGCTGCTGGTCTTTTTCAGCTTCGCCTCGCCCTCGTTCATGCAGATGGACAACATGCTCGGGATTTTGCAGGCGACGGCGGTCAACGGCGTGCTGGCGATTGCCTGCACGTTCGTCATCATCACCGGCGGTATCGATCTGTCCGTCGGCACGCTGATGACCTTCACTGCGGTCATTTGCGGCGTGTTTCTGACCAATTGGCATTTGCCGATGTGGACCGGCGTGCTTGCGGCAATCGGCACGGGCGCGCTGTGCGGCAGCATTTCAGGCACCCTCACGGCGAAAATGAAGATCCCGCCGTTCATCGCCACGCTGGGCATGATGATGTTGCTGAAAGGGCTTTCGCTGGTCGTCTCCGCCGACAAGCCGATCTATTTCACCGACACCGAAAACTTCTACATGATCTCGCAGGATTCACTGATCGGTTATGTCCTGCCGAGCGTGCCGATTCCGAACGCCGTCCTGATCCTGTTTTTCCTGGCGGTTGCGAGTTCGATCACGCTGAATCGCACCGCGCTCGGCCGCTACACGTTTGCACTCGGCAGCAACGAGGAGGCCGTGCGCCTGTCCGGCGTGAATGTCGACCGGTGGAAGATTGCCATTTACAGCCTGGGCGGGGCGATTTGCGGCGTCGCGGGGTTGCTGATCGCCTCGCGCCTGAATTCGGCCCAGCCGGCGCTAGGCCAGGGCTATGAACTCGAAGCGATCGCCGCGGTGGTGATCGGCGGCACCTCGCTGAGCGGCGGTTCGGGCACGATTCTCGGCACCATCATCGGCGCCTTCATCATGAGCGTGCTGACCAATGGCCTGCGCATCCTGTCCGTCGCTCAGGAATGGCAGATCGTCGTGACCGGTCTCATCATCATTCTGGCGGTCTATGCCGATATTTTGCGGCGCAAGAAAAGCTGACGCTACGCGGTGAAGGGCAAGTTCAGGATCAAAGATCAAGAAAAGGGAGCGCCACAGGCTCCCCCAACGGCTGCAGGTTGATGGCCCACCTTAGGAGGAGAGACCTCATGTTGAAAAGAAGACTTATTGGCGCCGTGGTTGGCGTCGGCGCGCTCGTTGGCGGCACCGGTCTGGCGCTCGCGGACGAACCCTATATCCCGCTGATTTCGAAGGGTTTCCAGCACCAGTTCTGGCAGGCGGTGAAAGCCGGCGCAGAACAGTCCGCGAAAGAGCAAAACGTCAGGATCTCCTTCGAGGGTCCGGAAACCGAGGCTATGGTCGATAAGCAGATCGACATGCTGTCGGCCGCGCTCGCCAAGAAGCCGCAGGCAATCGGCATTGCCGCGCTCGACAGCAAGGCGGCGATTCCGCTCCTGAAGCGGGCGCAGTCGCAGAAGATACCCATCATCGCCTTCGACTCGGGCGTCGACAGCACCATTCCGTTGACGACCTGCGCGACGGACAACCTGGCCGCAGCCTCGCTCGCCGCCGACAAGATGGCCCAGGCAATCGGCGATTCCGGTGAGGTCGGCCTGATCGTGCATGATCAGACGAGCCGCACCGGCGTCGACCGCCGCGACGGCTTCCTGAACGAGATCAAGGCGAAGCATCCGAACATCAAGATTGTCTCGGTCCAATATGGCGGCGGCGACCATCTGAAGTCCGCGGAAATCGCCAAGACGATGATCCAGGCCAATCCCAATCTGAAGGGCATTTTCGGCTCGAATGAAGGCTCGGCGGAGGGGGCCGCGATCGGCGTCAAGGAATCGGGCAAGAAGCTCGTCCTGATCGGCTACGACTCGGGCAAGGAGCAAAAGGACGACATCACTTCGGGCCTGATGTACGGCGCCATTACGCAGAACCCGATCGGCATCGGCAAGTGCGTTGTCGACTCTGCCGTGAAGGCGCTGAAGGGCGAGACGCTGCCCAAGAAGGTGGACACGGGCTTCTACTGGTACGACAAGTCCAATATCACCGATCCGAAGATCGCCGCCGTGCTTTACGATTGACCGTTGCCGCCGCGACGCGGCGGGAAAGGAAGGGTCGCGGTGCTGTTCGGCGCCACGGCCCTCGTTGTTTCAGGAAATCATTGGAAGTCGATCGCTGTCCGAGAGGAGGGGATTCAGATGCCCACGATCACCAGGCTGTCCGTCCGCGACATTCGCTTTCCGACCTCGCGTTCGCTCGACGGCTCCGATGCGATGAACGCCGCGCCGGATTACTCCGCCACCTACGTGACGCTCGAAACCGATTCGCCGCAGTCACTGACGGGCCATGGCCTCACGTTCACCATCGGGCGCGGCAACGAGATCTGCGTGGCGGCAGTGCAGGCGCTGGCGCCGCTCGTCGTCGGCAAGACGCTCGAGGATATCGCCGCGAATATGGGCGCCTTCTGGCGCGCAATTACTTCGGATAGCCAGTTGCGCTGGATCGGCCCGGACAAGGGCGCCATCCATCTTGCGACGGCGGCTGTTGTGAACGCGGTGTGGGACCTGTGGGCAAAAGCGGAGGGCAAGCCGGTGTGGAAGCTGCTCGTCGACATGAGCCCTGAAGAACTGGTGCGTTGCCTCGATTTCCGCTACGTGACCGATGCGATCACGCCGCAGGAAGCCATCGCCATGCTGCACCGCCATGCCAGAACAAGGGGCGAGCGCGAACAGGAGATGCTGGCGCACGGTTACCCGGCCTACACGACCTCGGCAGGCTGGCTCGGCTACGACGACGAGAAGATCCGCCGGCTCGCCCGTGAAGGCGTCGCGCAGGGCTGGACGCATTTCAAGCAGAAGGTGGGCGGCAATCTCGAAGAAGATATGCGCCGCGCCCTCATCCTGCGTGAAGAAATCGGCGCAGACCGCAAGCTGATGATGGACGCGAACCAGGTGTGGGATGTCGATGAAGCAGTCGCGAACATGCGGCGCCTGGCTCAATTCGATCCCTGGTGGATCGAGGAACCCACGAGCCCCGACGACGTGCTCGGCCACGCGGCGATCCGGCAACGGCTTCATCCCATCGGCGTAGCGACGGGCGAGCACTGCCAAAATCGCGTGATGTTCAAGCAGTTGCTGCAGGCGCAGGCCATCGATTTCTGTCAGGTCGATAGCTGCCGCCTGGGTGGTCTAAACGAGGTGATCGTCGTCCTGCTGATGGCGGCGAAGTTTGGCGTGCCGGTGTGCCCGCATGCGGGCGGCGTCGGTTTGTGTGAGTATGTCCAGCATATCTCGCTGTTCGACTATATTTGCGTGTCGGCATCGCTGGACAACCGGGTGCTCGAGTACGTGGACCATCTGCATGAGCATTTCCTCGATCCGGTCGTGATCCGCAACGGCCGGTACATGCCGCCGCAGCGTCCCGGCTACAGCATCGAAATGCATGCGGCGTCGCTCGATCAGTATCACTTTCCAGACGGCCCGGCCTGGCAACCTTAAAGCGGCACGCGCGAAGCCTTCTCCTGCTTCGCGCGTTATGCGCAAACCCGCCTGGGTGGCCCAATCTGAAAAGGGCGGAGTTCACTTTGAAATTAAATTTTTTATTGGTTTAAATTAATTATTAATTTAGAATCATCGGCCGGCGCGAAGTCATGAATTTTCATATTCGTGTAATGTTATTAGCGGCGCATGAGGACGCGATAATTCCCGTCGTGGTAGATTTGCGACACGCCGCGGATATCGCAACGGACTGAAACGCTGGCGCAATCCGCCGCCGGGCGGATTGCCCTGAATCTCGTTCCTTGAAACAGCCTCCAGGCGGACCGGAACGCGGGACTGTTAAAATTTTGTGAAGAATTATTAGTAAACGCTGGAAATCTGATTTCCGCGATTATCCCGTTCAGCGCAATTAAACCCAACCCTATACTTCGCTCGTTTTTTCACGGTGATCGCCGATCGCCTGGTGAGAAAAAACCAACTTGAAACGGGGTGTGGTTTGATCAAGATGCGATATCTGGCCGCGGCGTCGGCCATGCTTGTAGCGGGAGCGGCACACGCTCAAAGCAGCGTCACGCTGTTTGGCATTATCGATACGGGTGTCGTGTACCAGAACAACGCTCGTGTGTCTCCTTCGAGCGCCACGTCGCCGGGCGCAAGCTCCTGGTCGATGCAAAGCGGCAACGTCTTTACGTCGCGTTGGGGCTTGCGCGGCACAGAAGATCTCGGCGGTGGCCTCTCCGCAGTTTTCTGGCTCGAGAACGGCTTCAGCGTTGACAGCGGCGCGCTGAAGAACGGTGGCGACCTGTTCGGCCGGCAAGCGTGGGTGGGTCTGCGCTCGGAGCAGTACGGTACGGTGACGCTCGGCCGTCAATACGATTTCATGGTTGACTACGTCGCGCCGATGAGCGCGACGGGGTCGGGCTTCGGGGGCAATCTGGCTGCCCACGTGTACGACAACGACAACCTCGACAACGACATGCGCCTGAACAATTCGGTCAAGTTCAGCAGCGCGTCGTTCGGTGGCTTCAAGGCAGGCGCGATGTATGCGTTTTCCGGCGAGGCGGGCGAGGTTTCCAACAACAACGCATACAGCCTCGGCACGAGCTATACGTACGGCGCGTTCAACGTAGCGGCCGCGTACCTGCAAATCAACCGTTCCACCACTGCAGCGAACGCGTCAGGTGCAGCGAGCACGGGCGACGGCGACGCACTCACGACGGGTGGCAGCCAGCAAATCTACGGTGCGGGTGCTCAGTACAAGTTCGGCAAGTCTTCCGTCGGCGTGGTCTGGACCCACTCCGTCACGGACAACGTGACGGGCGTCTGGCAAGACGGCAGCACTTCGGTCGGCGCGATCAATGGCAGCTACCTCAAGTTCGACAACTTCGAAATCAACGGTCGCTATTTCGTGCGACCGGACTTTAGCCTGGGTGCGTCGTACACGTACACGATGGGCGGGTTCGGTGGCGCAACGAAGGGTTCCACGTCGGCCTCGCCGCATTGGAACCAGGTGATGGCTCAGGCCGATTATCTGCTTTCGCCGCGCACCGATATCTACCTGGAAGGCGTCTATCAGCGCGTCAGCGGCGGGAACGGCAATGCTGCGTTCGACGCCACCGTCTATAGCCTAGATCCTGCTTCCGGTAACGAGCAGGTGGTCGTCGGGGTTGGCCTGAAGCATCGCTTCTGATCGTAGAGATATCCCGTGTATTCTGCGGCGCGCCTCAAGGCGCGCTGCAGGGGAAAGCGGTTTTCTGTCGGACGGGGTGCCAACGTATGCGCCGCGGCCACGTGGGGTTTGCTATCATGCACTGTATAAACATACAGCCCCCGTGAATGCTCCGTGGTGACCGATGCTTCCTGATGCGCCCTCCGTCGCTCCTTCCGGATTGCCTTTAATCCCATCCGGTGGCGCGCCTTACTATCTGCTGAATTTCGAGCGTGCGCTGGCGTGGCTCGGCGAGCGCTACGACGACGTCTTCGGCACGGACGAGCGCAGTTTTCTCGACGAATTCAGCCGTCTGCCGCAGGCCTCGCGGGCGCTGCTCGTGCGGATGCTGATGCGCAAGGGCATGCTGTTCAGGGCCAGCCGCCTGAACTACGACGAGATCGGCTGTCCGCTGCAAGCCGCTGCGCCGCTGGTTGCGCTCGGCTGGATCGATTCCGTGCCGCATCTGAGCCTCGATGAGTTGTTCAGCCTCGCGACCCGGCCCGAACTGCTGCAGATATTTGCCGATATCCCGGCGAAGAAAGGCGCCCGCAAGTCGGATCTGCTCGACGCGCTGCGTGCCATTCACCACGACGTCCGGCCCTACCACGTGTGGGACCCGCAGACCGCCGACCGCGTATTCCACGTCACTATCGCGCCGTTGTGCGAGCGTCTGCGCCTGATGTTTTTCGGCAATCTGCACCAGGACTGGTCGGAGTTCGTGCTGGCCGATCTCGGCGTGTTCCAGTACGAGACGGTGGCGTTCGCGCCGTCGTCGCGAGCCTTCCAGCAGCGTGCGGATGTGGATCGCTATCTGGCGCTGCACGCCTGCCGTGAAGCGCTCGACACGCTTGCAGACGGCGAGTCCGTCGACCAGTTGCTAGCGGAAATAGCGGCCATCGAAACCGGCAACGCATGGCTCGACACGCGCCGCGCGAAGCTGCTGTTTCGCATCGGCCAGCATTGCGAGCGGCAGCAGGACTGGGATGCCGCGTTGACCGTGTATGCCGGGTGTGCGTGGCCGGGGGCGCGCCATCGGCGCATGCGGGTGCTCGAGCGCAGTGGTCGTATCGAGCAGGCTTTGACGTTGACATTGCAGGCCGCCGAGGCGCCGGAAAGCGAAGAGGAGCGCCAGCGCGTCGCGCGGATGCTGCCACGGCTGCAGCGCCGCCTGGGTCACCCGGTTGCGCGTGCCGCGGGCGTACGGCCCATCGAGCGTAGTGCGCTGGTTCTGAGCCGGCCTGCTGCGCCGTTCACGGTGGAATACGCGGCGCGCGACCATCTGAGCTGCCCGCATGCGCCGGTTCACTACGTCGAAAATGGCCTGATCAACTCGCTATTCGGTTTGTTGTGCTGGGAGCCGGTGTTTGGGGCGCTTCCTGGCGCGTTCTTCCATCCATTCCAGCGCGGTCCTGCGGATCTGCACGCACCCGATTTCCATACGCGCCGCGCCGCTCAGTTCGACGCTTGCCTGGCGCAACTCGACAGCGGTGCGTACCGCGAGACGATCTTGCGGCACCTGGTGAGCAAAGCCGGGTTGCAGTCGCCGTTTGTGTTCTGGGGGATATTGACGCCCGAACTGGTGACGCAAGCCCTCGATTGCTTGCCGGCCGCGCATCTGAAACTATGGTTCGACCGGTTGCTGCGCGATATCCGCAGCAACCGGTCGGGTCTGCCCGATCTGGTGCGCTTCTGGCCTGCCGAACGGCGCTACGAACTGATCGAGGTGAAGGGGCCCGGTGACCGACTGCAGGACAACCAGATCCGTTGGCTCGAGTATTGCGTGCAGCACGGCATGCCGGTGCGCGTGCTCGATGTGCGTTGGGCCGACGACGGGCTCGCCAGCAACGCCAAGGGGGCGGCATGACTTACGTCGTGGCAGTGCGGGCGTTGTGTGAGTTCACGGCGCGGCGCGGCGATCTCGACCTGCGCTTTACGCCTGCGCCGACGGCGTCCGAAGGGATCGCAGGACACGCGATCGTCGCCGCGCGCCGCGAGAGCGGCTACGAGGCGGAGATCACGCTGGCCGGCATGCATCGCAGCCTGAGCGTGCGCGGCAGAGCGGATGGATATGACGGCGTGCTCAACCGGCTGGAGGAGGTCAAGACCTATCGCGGCGACCTCGAGGCCATGCCGGGCAATCACCGCGCGTTGCACTGGGCGCAGGCGCTTGTCTACGGACATCTGCTGTGCCAGGCACGCGGCTTGAGGGAGTTGCACGTCGCGCTGGTGTATTTCGACATTGCGAGCCAGAAGGAAGCCGTGCTGACACAGTTGCATAGCGCGGCTTCGCTGGAGGCGTTTTTTATTGAGCAATGCGAACGGTTTATCGATTGGGCGATGCAGGAGGAGGCGCACCACAGCGCACGCAATGCGGCATTGAGCGTGCTGGCGTTTCCGTACGGGGAATTTCGCAGCGGTCAGCGCGAACTGGCGGTCTCGGTCTACCGTGCCGCACGCGATGGGCAAAATCTGATGGCGCAGGCGCCCACAGGGATCGGCAAGACGCTTGCGACGATTTTTCCGCTGCTGAAGGCCTGCGCGGCAGATCAGATCGAGCGGATCTTTTTTCTGACCGCGAAAACGCCGGGGCGCGCGCTCGCACTGGATGCGATCGAGATGCTGCATGCCAATGCCAATGCCAGTGCTGCGGCGAGCACATGTGGCCCGACGTCGCCATTGCCGTTGCGTACGCTCGAGCTGGTGGCGCGCGACAAGGCCTGCGAACATCCCGACAAGGCCTGCCACGGTGACTCCTGTCCACTCGCGCGCGGCTTCTATGACCGTCTCGATGATGCGCGTAGTACCGCATTGTCCGAACACCGTCTCGACCGCGCGGCGGTACGCAAAGCGGCGCTCGCACATGATGTCTGTCCGTACTACCTCTCCCAGGAACTGGTGCGCTGGAGCGACATCGTGGTGGGCGACTACAACTACTACTACGACAGCAGCGCGTTGCTCTATGCGCTCACGCAAATCAACCAGTGGCGGGTGGCGGTGCTGGTTGACGAGGCGCACAACCTGCTCGATCGGGCGCGGCGGATGTACACGGCGTCGCTGGAGCAAAGCGCATTCCGGGCCGCCCGCAAGAGCGCGCCAGCCGCGCTGCGTAAGCCGCTCGAGCGGCTGAACCGCGAGTGGAATGCGCTCAATCGCGCGCAGACCGATGCCTACCAGGTGCACCCGGACGTGCCGCCGCGTTTCCTGAGCGCGGCGCAGAATCTGATCGGCGCAGTCACCGAGCAACTGGCCGAAGCGCCGCTGTCGATCGACGAAGCCCAACTGCGTTTCTACTTCGACGCGATGCACTTTGTGTCGCTCGCCGAGCAGTTCGGCGAGCACTCGGTATTCGACACGACGCTCACGCCGGACCGCTACGTCGCGCGTCAGGTCGGCGGAGCGGAAGTCGTCCGCAGGGAAGCCGACTCCCGGGAAGCCGGCCTCCCGAAAAGCGCGGGTCTAACGGGCAGCCCAACCAGCCGTCCAAAAACCGCCTCGACGCTCTGCGTGCGCAACGTGATCCCCGCGCCGTTTCTCGTTCCACGCTATGCCGCAGCACGCACCACCGTGATGTTCTCCGGCACGTTCAGCCCGCATCATTTCTATCGCGACACGCTTGGCCTCGCGGACGAGACCCGTTGGCTCGACGTCGACGGGCCGTTCCACGCGGAGCAATTGAAGGTGCACGTCGCGAGCCACGTGTCGACACGCTGGCGCGATCGCGAGCGCTCGCTCGTGCCGATCGTCGATCTGATCGCCCAGCAGTACGCCGCGCAGCCCGGCAACTACCTGGGTTTCCTGAGCAGCTTCGATTATCTGCAACGCGTGGAAGCGCTGATGCGCGAGCGCTATCCGCAGGTGCCGGTCTGGGCGCAGGAGCAGGGCATGGACGAGGCGGCGCGCGAGGCTTTTCTCGCGCGCTTCAGAGCGATGGGCCGCGGAGTGGGATTTGCTGTGCTGGGCGGTGCGTTTTCGGAAGGGGTGGACCTGGTGGGCGAGCAACTGATCGGCGCGTTTATCGCCACGCTCGGTCTGCCGCAGATGAATGATGTCAACGAGCAGATGCGCCGCACCATGGAGGCGAAGTTCGGTAACGGCTACGACTATATGTACCTCTATCCGGGACTGCAGAAGGTCGTCCAGGCGGCCGGCCGCGTGATTCGCACCGAGCAGGACGTAGGCGTCGTGCATCTGATCGACGATCGCTACCGCCGTCCTGAGGTGCGCCGTCTATTGCCGCGCTGGTGGCAAGTGCCGTGAAGCCAGCGCGTGGTCTCCGAGGTCTTGAGTCGACCGGCGTCGCCGACATGGCTGCGCAACGCCTAACCCGTCAGCATCGCTCACCACGGGTTCTCAAACGGCGGTTGGCTTCGCGGCGTTGGGCCGTTGAGCGGATTGCGCCGATGCATCCGCCGTATCGGATGCATTTGGCGCATTAGGCACACCAGCCGCATCAGCCGCACCTGGCCCTTCGGGCGTTCCCGTACCAGGCGCGCCATCGTCCGCTTTCCCGTCGGGCACCTCTGCGCCACTCTGGACGAACACCGTGCGTTGCGGATTCGCAATCTGGATGCCGCGCGCCTGAAACAGCTCGGCCACGCGCCGGTTAAATTCGCGTTGCACGCCCCAGCGTCCGCTGTCGCGGCACTGGATCTGGCCGCTCATCGTGATCGCTGAGCCGTCTACCGAATCGATGCCCCAGTAAGCGAAGTCGGACAGGATGCCGTCCTTGAACTGCGGATCGTCGCACAAGGACGCGCCGATTTCCTTGAGCGTAGCGATCGCGAGGTCGACGTCTTCGCCATAGAGAATGCTGACCTTCACCGCCGCGTTGCCGAGGCCGCGGTTGGTGTTGTTGACCGTCGTCACCGAACTGAACGGCACCGTGTACAGCGAGCCGTCGCCGCCGCGCAAGCGCACGGTGCGGATCGACAGGTATTCGACGGTGCCCGACACGCCGGCGAGCGTGACCCAGTCACCCACCTGCATGGCGTTTTCCATCAACAGGAAGATGCCGGTGATGAAATCCTGCACCAGCTTTTGCGAGCCGAACCCCAGCGCGACGCCGAAGATGCTGGCGCCTGCCAGCAGCGGCCCGACGTTCACGCCGATTTCGCTGAGCCCCGTCAGGACCACGACCAGCGCGATCACGAAGAACAGCAAACTGCGCAGCATCGGTAACAAGGTACGCAGCCGTGCGGCGCGCACCAAATCACCCGAAGTGGTCCACTGGTGCAGACGCCGCTCGACGGTGACGTTGACCGCTTCCCAGACGAACAGCGCGACACCTGCCGCCACGGCGATGGTGACGAGCGCGGAGGCGAGCCGGTGGCCGATGCTGCCGGTCTCGAATAGCACGCCGACGTTAGCGCCCCAGACCTGTAGCAGCGCCAGCGCGGTAACGATGCCGACTACCCACGACACAATGCGGCGCAGCAGCGGGTAGTAGCGGTAAGCGCGCTGATGAACGAGGGAGTCGCCGGCCTGCGAATCCTGTCCCTGTCCCTGCCCGTCAAAGAGCCGCGCGAGGGCGCCGAAGATCACGATGGAAACGACGCGCGCGCCCACCAGCACTGCGATGGAAATGCCGCCGAGATGCAGCAGAGCGTGATAACCGTTGCGCACGTCGAGCGCCCATACGAACCACAGCGCCATCACGACGAACACGGCAATCGTGGCCCATGAGTCGGCAAACGCGTTGCCGATGACCGACAGCGACGGGCTAGCGGCGCTGCGCGCCCGGATCCGCGAGGCAATCGGGCGGCGGCATTGCAGGATGAGCAGCGCGATCATCACGTGGCCGATTAGCGTGACCACTTTCATCAACGCAAGATGGGCGGCCTCGTTCAGGCCGAGGACCACGGCCGTATCGGCCAGTGCCGAGCCGGCACCGACCACGCTGACAAAAATCACCGCCCAGCGTTGCGTAAAGGCGGCCCAGGCCGTGCCCATCTGCAGCAGACGCAGACGTGGCGCGTCGGGTTGCAGAAAGAAGCCGCTGACGATGACGGTCACGCGACACAGGACGTAGATATCGATAATGGAATCAAGCGCACGGTCTGGCGGCGAGCCTTCGTCCGTGAGGATCGACATCAGCAGGCTCGACGCGCCGATAAAAACGCCAAGCGGTACGAATCTGACCACCATGCGCAACACCGCGCGCGGCAGGCGGCGCAGTAACGAGTAATGACGGGCAGCGTGGAGCGCGCCGGCGTCAGTGCCCGTCGGCGCGACGGTCGAAGGCGTGGCCCCGGCGGCGTCGGCAGACGGTGTGGCGCTCGACAGAGTGGGGGCGGCGGTGACCGGTGGCGTGGTGGCCGACGGGGCGGCCCCGGCCGCGGCCAATTCCTCATCCGCCGAGACAGCTGATTCGTTGTCGCCGTCTGCGCTGGCGGCCGGCTGTTGGCTGGCGGTGCTATCCGGTGTGGCGGGCGAGGTAGACGCGGCTTGGGCGGCGGCCGCCAGCGTTGCTTCCGACGGCTCATCAAGAAACAGTTCGCGCGGATCGATGTTGCGGCGTACCGCCAGCGCGGTGATCGCGCGGCGCAGCAGACGGCGCGCGAGCCATTCCAGCGCCAACGCGGGCAGCAAAACGCCAAGCAGCGACAACAGGATATCGCCCAGCACTGCGCGTTTCTGCGGACTGCTCAGCAGATCGCCCCACCATCCGCGCACGGACGACACGTCCAGCAGGGCCGCCAACGAACGACGCAGCGCACCGGCAACCTGAACTGCTCCATGCGCGCCTTGCCGTGCCAGTTGGGAGGCCAGACCGTTCGACTCGAACGCCGCATGCACGGTTGCCGTCGCGCCGCTCGCCGGCGCTGCGGCCGAGGCCGCGGCCGGCGCGGAAGCAGGCGGTGCGCTAAGGGCGCCGGCTGCGGCGATCGCGTGCAGGGTGACCTGGATCTGTGCGCGCCGTTGTGGATCGTTGAGGACCGCCAGCGCCTGCCGGGCCTGGTCGGGCGTCAGCGTGACGGCCGGGGTGGCGGAGGCGGCTGCGGGCTGCGTCGAGGCGGCGAATGCCGGCCCGGCGAACAGGATCAATAACCAGACAACAAGTAGTTTGCGCATAGGGGATAGGCGGGACGGCTGCGCTGGGCGGCGCCGTCCGGATGCAGGTCAATTCGACCGAAAAATCTGAACTATTAGACGACAGCGGTCTTGCTACGCAAGTTCCGCACAATGGGGACCGATTGGGGGTAAATCAGTCTTACGGGGCGTGCGTCGTCAATTGTAAGCACGGGCGCTATTAGGATTATGCACGCAAGGTCATTTGCGCGGCTGGATCGTGGCGGCCGCAAGGGCTGCCGCCGCCAGCGCACACGCAGCCGACACCAGCGCGACAGCGCGCAGCCCGGCGCCGAGCGCGTCGGCCTGCGCGCCAGCAGGCGCCGCCTGGACGGCCGGCTGAGGCGGTGGCGACGCTTGCAGGGCATCCTGGCCGCCAGACGCAGCCGCGTTGCCCTGGGTAGCAGGCGCACCGACCCGCGCAGCCAGCACCGCGTCATGCGACCACACAAACACAATGCCGAGCACGGCGACGGCGAGCAGACTCGCCACCCGGGCGACCGCGTTGTTGATGCCTGATGCCACACCGGTGCGCTCGGACGTTACGGCGGCCATGACGGTCGTCGTCAAGGGTGCGACGGTGATGGTCAGCCCTAATCCCAGCACGGCCAGCGCCGGAAAGAACCCGGTCCAATAGCCAGCCCTCACCCACGGCAACGCAAGCATCGCGAATCCAGCCGCCGCGACAACCGGACCGGCCGTCAGCAGCGCGCGCGCGCCGTACCGGTTGGTCAGGTTGCCGGTAACGCGTGACAGGAGCCCAATCGTGACCGGCAACGGCAGCAGCGCGGCCCCGGCGGCGGTGGCGCTATAGCCATAAGCGCGAATCAGCGTAAAGGGCAGGAAGAACAACGCGCCGCCCAGGCCAAAGTAGAGCAGCAAGGTCACCAGATTGGCACCGACGAAATCGCGCGAACGAAACACGTCGAGCGGCACCATCGGACTGCGGCTCTTTGCTTCAATCACAACGAATCCGGCCAGCACCACCCCACCCGTGCCGATCAGACCCAGCACCCGGGGATCGGCGAAGCCGCGCGTGGAGGCGATCGTCAGACCATAGGTGAGGGCGGCGAGGCCCACGGCGGCGGCCGTCGCGCCGAGCCAGTCGAGCTGCTCCGGCGAGCCGGACTTGCGGGTATCCGGCACCGACGCGAGAGCGAGCGCGACCGTCGCACAGGCAATCGGCACGTTGAGAAAGAAGATCGCCCGCCACGAAAACGTATCGACCAGCCAGCCGCCCGCTACGGGCCCGACGGCAGAGGTAATGGCGCCGACGCCCGCCCAGGTGCCAATCGCCTTGCCGCGTTCGTTCTCATCGAACACGGCGCCGATAATCGCCAGACTGCTCGGCACCAGCAACGCCGCGCCTACGCCCTGCACGGCCCGGGCAGCGATCAGCACGCCCGCCTGCGGCGCGAAACCGCAGCCGATCGACGCCAGCGTAAAGACGCCGATACCGGTGACGAAAATCGTCCGCCGGCCGAGTTTGTCGCCGAGCGAGCCGCCCACCAGCACCAGCGCGCCGAGAAACAGCAGATACGCGTTGACGACCCACTGGATTGCCGCGACGCTTGCAGCGAGTTCGGCCTGAATCGCCGGTAGCGCGACGTTGACGACCGAGCCGTCGATAAACGCCATGCTCGAGCCGAGAATCGTCGCCGCGAGCGCCAACCGTTTATGACGGCAGGCACGCTCGGGCGCGAACGGCTGCGCGTCGATGACGAGTGCATCGCACGGGCTCGGCTGAGCGCCGACGACGTGAGATACCCGTGCGGGTATCCGGGGGAACTGCGGACCGGTCAAGCTCACTCCTGCGCGAATGATCTCTGCTGCGCAGCATAGCAATGCCATGCCGTGAGCGATAGGCGCTTGGCCATGCGCCCAGGACGCTATGGACTTCGCCCGCGTCCACCGGATCGAGCGTAAGCGTACGACAGCGTATTCGTCCGGTTAATCCGGGCGTGTTTGCTTGCATTGCATGTTGTCATGCACGCATGCCATCATCGACCCGAAACGGGCGCCACGCTGTCACGTCAGACCTTCGAACGTCGCCATCCGTTTCCGGAGGCTGACGTCTCACCGCCGATGCGCCCGCACAGGCCGACGGTCCCGCCGCGAGGCGCGCTGCCGCGCTGTACAACCGGAGAGGCATCATGGTCAACGAGGCACCGAGTGACAGTCCCGGCGGGACGCCGGAGCAGGCGGCTTGCGCGGATATTCCCGGCCAGATCGTCTTTGTCCTGCAGGGCGGCGGCGCGCTAGGGGCTTATCAGGCCGGTGTGTATGAAGCGCTGCATGAGGCGAACGTCGAACCCGACTGGGTGATCGGCACCTCGATCGGTGCAATCAACGGTGCAATCATTGCCGGCAACCCGCGCGGCCAGCGCATCGAAAGGCTCAAGCAGTTCTGGGAGCTGGTCGCCTATCAGGGCAGTGCGACAGCCGGTCTGTTGCCCGTGCTCGACGACTGGCTGCGCAATCTGTCGATCATGACGCGCGGAATTCCGGCGTTCTTTGCGCCACGCCTGGGTACCTTGTTAGGCATGCATAGCGATGGTGGCGTGGCGCCCGCCGCGTTCTATTCGACTGAGCCGCTGCGTCAAACGCTTTTGTCGCTGATCGATTTCGGCTATCTGAACGGTAAACAGACCCGCTTGACCGTCGGCGCCGTGAGCGTGCGCAGTGGCCGCATGCGCTACTTCACGAACCGCGATACGCCGCTCGACGTCGATCATGTCATGGCATCGGCCGCCTTTCCGCCGGGCTTTCCTGCGGTTCGGCTGGAGGACGAGGCGTGGTGGGACGGCGGCATCTACTCCAATACGCCGCTCGAAGCGGTGCTCGACGATCATCCGCGGCGCGACTCGGTGATTTTCGCGGTGCAGTTGTGGCCGGCGCATGGCCGGGAGCCCAAGTCGATCTTGCAGGCAATGAGCCGGCAACGCGACATCCAGTATTCAAGCCGGGCTGAAAGCCATCTTGAGCGGCAGAAACAGATTCACCGTCTGCGGCACGTGATTCGTGAACTGGAACAGTACATTCCCGAGGGGCAGCGCGATGCCGCTGAGGTCAGGGAATTGCTAGGCTGGGGCTGCGGGACCACCATGCAGGTGATCGAACTCGACGCACCGCGTCTCGCGGGCGAGGATCTGCATAAGGACATCGATTTCTCGTCAAACGGCATCAAGCTGCGCTGGGCGGCGGGTTTTGAAGACACCATGCGCATGCTGGAGAAGGCACCGTGGCGGGAGCCGCCCGATCCGATGGAGGGCATCGCCGTTTACCGGTCGGATCCGGAAGCCAATCCAGGCGCGGCCTGAGCCGCGGGGTGGCGGCGGCTCAGGCGCGTCGCACGGAACCGGCCCGCATTCCGTGCTCCGGTTCAATGTGCGTCGACGCCGTCAGCGACGGCAAGCCCCGCTCACTGCCTTCGCCATCTTGCGGTGCGGCCGCGTCCGACGAGCGTGCCGATGTTCCATCCTGGTTGATGCGGTTGGCGTGCATCAGCCGGTATAGCGTGGCGCGTGAGACGCCGAGATCGGCCGCCGCCTCCGACAGCTTGTAGCCATGCCGCTGCAAGGCCTGCTCGATGGCATCCTTTTCCGCCCTGCTGCGGATCTCGGCAAGCGTTACCGGAGGCGCGTTGACCGATTGCGGCAGGCCGAGGTCGGCCGCAGTAATGAAACGGCCCTCGCTCATCACCACCGCGCGCCGCACGCAGTTGATCAGTTCGCGGACATTGCCCGGCCAGCCGTAGTTGGACATCGCCACCACCGCATCGCTCGAAAAGCCGCGGATCTTGCGGGCCCCGTCCTGTCTGTACATGCTGAGCGCGTAGTTGGCCAGCAACTTGATGTCGCCGCCGCGCTCGCGCAGCGGCGGTTCGACGAGCCGCAACACGCACAGCCGGTGATAAAGGTCGGAACGGAACCGGCCATCTTCGACCGCCTTGTCCAGATCGACGTGGGTCGCCGAGATCACCCGCACGTCCACTTTGATCTCGCTGGTGCCGCCGAGGCGCTCGATTGTGCCTTCCTGCAGGAAGCGCAGCAGCACCGCCTGGCACTCGTGAGGCATGTCGCCGATCTCGTCGAGGAAAAGCGTGCCCTGATGCGCGCTTTCGATCCGGCCGGTCTTGCGCTGCACGGCGCCCGTGAAGGCACCGCGCTCGTGGCCGAACAACTCGGCTTGCAGCAGGGTAGGTGGAATGGCCGCGCAATTGATCGCGACGAATGCCTGAGCCGAGCGTGGCGAGCGCACGTGGATGGCGCGCGCGGTCAGCTCCTTGCCGGTACCCGACTCGCCGGCCACGAACACCGGCGCGTCGGTGACCGCGCATTTGTCGATATGACGATAGAGCTGGAGCATGGCCTCGCACTGACCGACCATTTCGTGCCGGCCCATGGAAGGTTCGGGCGCGATCCGCGTCTTGCGCAGATTCGAAAGGCCGTGGGCGTGTCCCAGGGCGAAGATGAGCCGTTCGTTCAGGCAGGGCCGGGTAACGAAATCGAAACAATAGTCGAGGATGAAGCGACTGACCAACTCGTTGTCGGACTGGCCCGGCGCGACCTGGGCGACCCAATTGGTCTCGACCCGCCGCATGCACGCTTCGAGCGCCGACAGATATTGCGACGAACAGTTTTCCGGCAATTCGATCAGGCCGACCTTGATGTTGTCTCGCTCGATCGTGCGTTCGGCGAGGGCGGTCGTCTTTGCATGCGCGACATGCCAGCCGCACGCGGCCAGAAACTTGGTCAGCATTTCGTCGGGTCTGGCTGATACGCAGAGCACCGTTCGGTCCATCTCATGCGGTGTGACAGTCGTAGTCATGTTACCCCCGGTTCGGTGCAGCATTTCACGCTTGCTGGGTCAGGCAAAGGATTCTTCAAACTGAACGATTGGCCGGGACAGGGCCGTTCCCGCAGACCTCACGACGACGCGTTTGCGCTTTATCGGAGGCCGCCGACGAGATCAGCCACGTGACCGGATAACGGGCACCTTCGCAGGAAACAGGCCCGCAGCCGCTCCGACCGCTCACAATGAAAGTAATGGCATGCTGAATATTTTGTTCATACGAACTCTCGGTTTTCATTTTTTGTTTCTTCCCCGTTGATACGACAGTCGGCATGTTTGCCGCCAGTATCTCTCTATTTGCGCTCTATGCGATGCATGGCCAAAGATAGACCAAAATAATCGGACTCGCCATACTAGCAAATCTGGATACGGAGATCGACCCGCACCGGCCCGCTGCCTAGGTTGCAGACGGGTGAGCGCGCCGGTCTGACAGATGACTCAGGTCACCCCGTATACGTGGTGTATCAATTCTGTCTCAATCTCGGAATGTACGTAACGATTATTTTGGGGCAATTGTTAATTCGGAACCGGAATGTTTGACCGGAAGTTGTCTTTACCAACCCAAATACGACCGCAATTGATTCCACGCTTAATTGCGCAAACCTTTGCGCGTTAGAAAGAGATACGCGCCGTCGTAGTGGGCAAACGCCGCTAGCAGCGCTCGGCCGAAACCGGGACAGTGACGCCAATACTTCGATGGAAACGGCTCCAGCCGTTCAGTTCAGGGCGGGTGAGTACGGTTGGGCGAGTGCGCGGGGTAGCGTCTCATAATTGAGACACTTTGGACTTTGTGCGGCAGCCCACATAGTGAGCGCCAGCGCATTTTTCGATCACCTCGGTGCCAGCTGAGGCATGTCGCCGCGTCGCCTCCGCCCAGCCCGATATGAGAGCTGCGCGGTAGGCAGGAAGTACTTGCCGACGCAACGTTTCGAGCGCCGTAAATTTGCCGCGCCCGGCGAGTCGCACGCCTGCAACAATTTTTGCGCGGAGCCCCGCAAAGCCTGCCGGGAGACCGGGCGAACTGCCCGCCGCGCCCGACGGCATAACGCTTTGCGAATCTCTGGCACGGTCGTCGCTATATGACTTGTGCCCGGCAGCAATGCAGTAGCGCGGGAAAATAAAAGCAGGACGGGGAACCAAGGCTGGCGCGGGGATGCACAAGCAGGAAAAGAAAACAGGCAGCGTGAAAAACGCACAGGGAAGAAAAAAACCAACAAACGATCAAGCCCGGTATCAATGGGTGCGAGGGGGGTCAACAAAGCAGTGCGCGATGAGACCAACCAGGCAAGCAAGCCTTCATAGAAGGGCTTCGTAGTATGAGCTTCAGAACGGGCGGATCAACAGCCCGATCGGCAGCCACCGGACGGGGGCGGGTGTTCCCCCGTCCGGTGCAGACCGATCGTATCGATGCTTCGCGGGGACGGCTTAGGCCGTGCGGCAGATCGGATCAACACGATCGCCAGGGGAACGGAGCGGCTGATTGCGGCGCAGTTCGACGCCGGCGTTGATATACGCTCTTTTTTGTTTTGCTGACCCGTCTGTTAGGGACGATGGCAGCTTCTCGATCACCAGGCGGACTCCAGCCGCTTGCATATCATGTTCGAACGCGTACATTGTTTCCGGCCGGTTGATTGAACCACCGTGCCGCTAAGAGGAGAACGGTGGGCATCGTCTGCTTGCGCCGGAGCGGGTGTGCGATCAAGCTT
>Ga0116109_1000091_pt1 | contig 23427 bp, 22 predicted proteins | sample June2015DPH_8_10_2_FD_89718 | JGI IMG/M metagenome (GOLD analysis project Ga0116109, IMG submission 89718) | Peatland microbial communities from SPRUCE experiment site at the Marcell Experimental Forest, Minnesota, USA - June2015DPH_8_10 | ecosystem: Environmental > Terrestrial > Soil > Wetlands... | reverse complement strand
GCCAATGACAGATAAAAGGCAATCATTTCAAATCTCCCCTTCGAATTTCGTCCTGTTATCAGGATAGACAGCATCGACGGCGGATACCATGCGACACGATGTCTTGAGCAATTTCGATTCCAGCTATCCCGCCGCCAGCCAGCTTACCGAACATGCCGGAAAGCGAAATGACCTGTTGATGGATATCGCCGGTTACAGGCAGCGTCGAAAAAACCCATTAATGCACTGTACCTGAATAACCGCGCAGGCAAATACCTAAACCGCGCTGTTTGGCGGCGCCGCAACGTTTCAGGCGATGCTCCTGGATGAAGTGGGATCGGCGTATTCCCGTATGTCAGGGCTCTCCATCGTGACTGCCGGTGGCTACATTGACCCCGCTGACATCGCACGAGTCCCGGCCAAATCCCGCGTAAGCCGCGGACCAGTTACCGACGATCGCGCCCTGCGCATCACTCAGGCTCAACTTGCCTTCGCAGACACAACGTTTGAGGTGCACGGCGAAGCGCGCTTTGCGGCGCTCGCCGCGGGCGCCCGCCCATGGCAGCAGGTCGAGATTGGCCGGCGCGTCAGGTGAGCCGCCCAGCAAGACCGGCATGCGCCGGTCGAGCGCGTAGTTGGTGCCGTCGTCCGCGCCAATACCGCGCTCGGCAAGCAAACGTTTCTTGTGCTCCATCATTACATCGAACGGCGGCGAAACAGCGTCCGCGTAATCGGGACGGCAGATTGTGTCGGCGATCGATTGTTGCGTCACGCGCTCATCGAGCATCGCGGGACTCTGTGCGGCAGCCTGACCGACGCGTAGCCCAGCAACCGCGCCGAACAACACTATGATGCCGATGCGCGCAACCCGCGCGGCGTCGCGGCGATAGGCCCGCTTGAACATGCACACGGCGCCTGATTTTCTACTGCGCAGCGCTTCGCCACGCCTGCCTGCCTTTCTTTGATTCATTCTTCAGCGCGCCAGGCCTTGACGCGGAATGGTTAAATTCGCAAGACAATTAAAACACATCCATCGTCGACGAGGAAAATTCACTTTTTGCGGACGAGGCCTCCAAGACGCCATGCGGCATGCGAATGACGAAATAGCCGCTGCGCCGCGTGCATTCGTTGCCGCGTGGCAAAGGGTGCTACCGATTGCCGCACCCTTCCCTGCACACGGATCCACCCAACGCGTCAGGGTGGTCACCGCGTGACCCGCACATTACCCGCCGGGCATCCCTTGCGCGGCCCCTAGCTTGGCCTGCGGGCCTGCAAATCGCGGATGCGCACCAACGCGCCGGAGTTGGAGACGGCTGCGTCGTACATCCTGGCGAGATCCGCCTTCAGCGCCGTGCGCGAGTTGCCATCGAGATACACCATGTGCCCCGAGGGATAGAAACGGGCGGAGAGGTTCTGGCGTACTTGCGGGCTGACGAGCGGCATCTGCTGCAGGTCGAGCACGGTCTGGTAGAACGGCGTAACAAAGTCAAAAAAGCCGTTCGCCGACAACACCTTCAGATCCACGTTGAGCGCCATGACCGCCGCGAGGTCGCCGGCAGTATAGAGAATCACGTTGCCCTTGGCATCCACGCCTTTCTGGGCGCCGGTCGGATCGATGTGGCTGAAGTCCCAGTACTGGAACGCCTGATCGTTCAGATCGGTGAACGACGAGTTCGACGTGTAGAGCAACTGCTCGTTCAGATAGACGTTCCACATGGTCGTGTAGACGCCTGTCACCGCCGTCATGGTCGGATCGTTGCCACCGGAGTTCGGATTGATCTTGCCCGCGATGCCCGTCTCGATGGCGGTCACGCGGCCATCATATTCCCCGAGCGCAAGCCCCTTCGATTTCAGCAACGTGGTCAGGAACAGCGAGTTGCCGCGGCTGTCGTACCCGGCGATGTCGAGGCTCCACGCGAGCAGCGTCGCCTTGTCGATGCCGGTGTATTCGCTCAGCTTTTCAACCGTCGCCGGATCTGTGGCCGGCACTTTGCGCAACGCGGCCAGGTAGTCAGTGCGCGAGAACTGGGCGACTTCTTCGGCAAACGCGCCGAGATCGGTCGGGGTGGGCGCGATTCCAAGCTTCTTGTGATACCAGGCGTCCGCGGCAGCCGTGGGCAACGCGCCGACCGGATTGCCCGATTGCGTGTAATCGAGAATCGACGACTGCAGCGTGATGCCGTTCAGATCGACGCCGTCTTCGTGCAGCAGGTAAGCCAGCACACAGCTGCGCGCGGTGCCGTACGACTCGCCATAGAGATACTTTGGCGAGTTCCAGCGGTTGTTCTTGGTCAAAAAGCGCTTGATGAACTGCTTGATCGAGTTCGCGTCCTCATCAACGCCCCAGAAATTGCGGTTCTTGCTCGGCGCAATCGCCGCCGAATAGCCGGTGCCCACCGGATTGATAAACACCAGGTCGCTCTTGTCGAGCAGGCTATCGGGGTTGTCTTCCAGCGAATACGGCGCAGGCGGCGTAAAGCTCGGCATCGCCGTCTTGATGCGGCGCGGCGCGAACGAGCCGAGCAGCACGAACACCGAGGACGAACCCGGACCGCCGTTGTAGAAAAACGTAACGGGCCGCGTATCTTCCTTCTGGTTGTCCGCCGTGAACGCCACGTAGAACATCTTGGCGTTGGGTACGGAACTGCTCGAGTCGACCGTCACGAGGTGGCCGGCCGTCGCGGTATAGGCAATCTTGCGGCCGCCGATCACGATTGAGTGCTTCGTAATGGCGGCGTTCTCCGTCGCATCGGTCACGGAATCGTCGGGTCCGTTACCGTATGCGACGGGATCGAAGAACGGCTGATCTCCGGCTGGGTGCGCCGCCTTCGCGGCCGCCCCGGCGGGAGCAGCATGAGAATTGTGAGACGACTGCGGACTGCCGGAACCTGACTCGGTGTTCGTCATGATCGCTCCATCGGATTCGTTTTACGTCATTTTCGTCATATAGGCGCCCTATATGGCGTTGTCTCTGTCACGAACCACCCTGCCTTGCTACCAAAACCCGCACACCGCAAACAGGCGGCGGGTTCACCGCACGCCTCCCTCGTGAGACTAGAAACTATAGTGCCGCCGCGATTTTCTGACCATTGGGGCTGCCAAGCCCTGTACAGGCGTCCCACCCCGCCGACGCCTCAAAGCCACCGTTGTTGCCTTGCGTGATGTCGCGCAGCGCGGTGGGCGCGGCATACAGCTTCGGATTGACGAAGCCCGCCGGCGCACCATTGGCCGCGTTGATGCGGGCGATCAGCGCGGCCCACAGCGGAGCCACCGCGCTGGTGCCGCCCACCACGGTCTGCGAGCCCTCGATCAGCACGTCATAGCCGCTGTCCGGCGACGCATCGCCCGCTACGTCTGGCACGCCGCGCCCGGCGAGCGCTGTTTTCACGCCCTCGGTGCTGGTGGACGACAGGCCCTTCTGCCATGCCGGCACCTCGAACGCAGTGCTGACCCCGCCGCCGGTTGCGCCGCCCTGAGTGCCGTCGTTCCACACCACTTCCTTCGTGATGGTCTGGCCCGATGCCATCAGCCGGGTCCCACCGCACGCCAGCACGTACGGGCTGGAGGCGGGGAAATCGACCACATTGCCGCTGCCCGAGCCGTCGCTCGAACCGCTATCGCCCGAGGCCACGCAAACCGTCACGCCCATGGTCGCGGCGGCTTGCAGCACGCTGTTGAAGGCTTGCAGCGATTGCGCCGTCCACGATGACTCGGGGCCGCCCCAACTGATCGAAATGACCGATGGCTTGTTGGTGGTGTCGTGAACCGCAGTGCTGACTGCGTCGATGAAGCCGGTATCGGTGTTCGTCGTGAAGTAAACCGCGACTTTCGCGGCCGGCGCGATCGCCCCGACCACCTCGATATCGAGCGTCACCTCGCCGTCAGGCCCGTTCGCATCGCCGGTGGGCTTGTTGGCGCCGCTATCGACACCCACAGCGACCACGGTGGGCGAGTTCACGCCAAGGCTCGAGAAATAGGTATTGAGATCGGATGTCTCATAGCCGCCGCCGAGTTCGATAATGCCGACGCACTCACCGCTGCCATCGCCTTGCGGGAACTGGTAGAGCGCCGCGACTTGCAACGGGGTAAACGAGGCGGGCTGCTGCGCCTTTGACGCATGAATCGGCGGGCGAATACGGAAATGCGGACGCGCCTGCGGCCGGTTGTCGAGCCCCAGCACCGCCGTCACGATGCCCGAGAGATCATCGGGGACGCTGATGGTGCCGGTACGGCCGCGATACTGACCGATCGAATGATGCTCGTAATGGTGGAGTTCGACGTCAAACGCCGTCTGGAACTGCGCAATCGTGCCGCCCAGCACGACGGTGCGCGCGGCCGGATCTTCGCGCACCACCGTCAGCCCAGACTGCGCCGCAAAAGTTTTGACCTTGGCGATATCCTCCGCCGCTGCGCCAAACTCTTTGGCAAAGGCTTCGCGCGATAACGGTTTGACGCTTGGGTCGCCCGCTTCGATTTTGCCGAGCAACGCATCGAACCGCGCCTGCGCGTGACGGCGCAGGACCACGTGCACTTCAATGCGTTCCGCCGGATTGCAATTCCCGACCAGTGTTGAACCTTCCGCTACCGATCGCTCACTTCCTTGCAGGGGATGCTTAGCCATTGTTTCGACACTCCTCGGTGCACAGCCGTGAGGCTGCGCGTTAGTCCCGGCGGGCACACGCCTAACCGTACCACTCGTACAACCGGATTGCGGCACGGCCCACGCGGGAGTCTGGTTGCTAGGACATCGTCAAGCCGTCCGACAAATCCATTCGAACACAGTTCCGGGACATGCAACAGTAGTCCGGATGGCTATATCGATGCGCGCGTCACACAGGTCGCGCTATGATGCTGCAGCGGCGAACCAGCCGTTGCATTGACTCGTGCGCCGAACATGCACGCGCGTCAAAGCATCCCAGTGAATCAGAGGAACGTTCCATGTCCATTTCGATGTATCAAGCGTCCGTGCCCGTATTGGTGCGCGGCCTGACCAGCCTGCAAGCCATTCTCGCCAAAGCCGAGGCGCATGCCGCAGAAAAGCAGATCGACCCGTCCGTATTCATCGGCGCCCGCCTCTTTCCGGACATGCTGCCGCTCGTGCGTCAGGTCTACATCACGACCGACACCGCCAAAGGCTGCGCCGCGCGCCTCGCCGGCGTCGAGCCGCCCAAGTACGACGACGTCGAGGTGACGTTCGAAGACCTGCACGCGCGCATTCAGAAAACGATTGATTACCTGAAGGAATTTAATGCGGCGCAGATTGACGGCTCGGAAGAACGCGCGATCACGCTGAAGATGCGCAGCGGGCCGATCGAATTTACCGGCGTCAGCTACCTGCTGCAATTCGTGCTGCCGAACTTCTACTTCCACATAACGACCAGCTACGACATCCTGCGCCACAACGGCGTCGAGATCGGCAAGCTGGACTACCTGGGCGGCCGTTAAAGGCAACTGCGCGAGGCAGCCACTCAATCAGCCGTCAAGGCAGCCACGCTCAAACACGCGGCTGGAAGGCAATGATCCCCATTCCAGCCAGCGTGAACGCAACACCGGCCAGGTCCCAGAGGGTTGGGCGCACCTGTTCGACGCACCACAACCATAGGATCGCCACGGCCACGTAGACGCCGCCATAGGCCGCATATACCCGGCCGGCAGCGGCGCCGTGGAGCGTCAACAGCCAGGCAAACATGGCCAGACTGAGCGCGCCTGGCAGCAGCAGCCATGCGGAGCCTCCCTCCTTCAGCCAACGCCAGGGCAGATAGCAGCCAAGAATCTCGGCAACGGCGGTTACAACATAAAGCAGAAAAGTCTTCATCGGACGACAGGCAGTGGGCGTGGTTGAATGTTAGGTATTGGCGGCGCGCGGCACAGTCTACGCCTTCGCGTCTATCGCCTTTATTAACACAATCACTTTGCCGGCGGCCCGGCGCCTGGGAGCATAAGGCGACAGGCGGCTAGTCGAGCGAGAGGCGCAACGCAAAGCCGATTAAAGCAGCGGAGAAGGTCCAGCGCTGCACCGTTTGCGCGAGCGGATGAGCCCGCATCCAGTTCGAAATGCGTGCAGCGCCGATCGCGTAGGTTGCATCGAAACACCCGCCGATCGCGATCAGTACGGCGCCTAGCTCGGCCATCTGCCACGCGACGGGGCCGCCCTCGGGCCGAACGAACTGCGGCAGCAGCACCGAACAGAACAGCAGCGCCTTGGGATTGAGCAGGTTGGTCAGCAGCCCCTTGACGAATGCGGCGCGTAAGGGCTGTGGCTCAATGCACGCGGCGGCGCTTGCAGGCAACGTAAACACCGGGGAGCGGAATATCAGCACTGCCACCCACCCGAGGTACACGGCACCGCCGTAACGGACGACTTCGTAGAGCCACGGTGCATTGCGCAGTAAAGCCGCCATCCCGCACGCCGACAAGGTCACATGCGTCGCCCGCGCAATGCCGAGGCCGCCGGCCGTGGCGAAGCCGGTGCGTGCACCGCGTGCAATGCTCGTCTGCAGCAGCAGCGCCATGTCCGGGCCCGGCACGGCGTAGACAACAAACAATGCAGCCATGTAGACGATCAGAAGATGTGCGGAAATCATGTGAGCCCCATATTTATAAGGGATCTATCTTGCTATCGAAGAGCGAGGGTTTTCTGGCGAGTTGCGGGAGAAAATAGCCATCTATTAGCGGAATACGCTAAAGTCCATGTATCTAATGGTGTCTTCCCCTGACAATGAACGATCTCGACAAAGTCGACCGCGCCATCCTTGCTGCGCTGCAGAGTGACGGCCGCATGTCGAACGCCCGCTTGGCGGAAGTTGTCGGCCTGAGCGAAACGCCTTGCGCGCGCCGCCTGAAGCGCCTCGAGAACGATGGCTACATCGATCAGTACCGCGCCATGCTGTCGCGCTCAGCCCTTGGATACGGCGTCGTCGCTTTCGTCTATGTGCGCTTCGCGGTGCACGACCGCGCAGTGGCCACCCGCTTCGAGCGCGAAGTGCTGGCGATACCCCGCATTCTGTCGTGCCACAACGTGTCCGGGAGCGCGGACTACATCCTGCAGATCGTCGCGCGCGATCTCGACGACTTTGGCAGCTTCTTGCGCGACGAATTGCGCAGCCTGCCGGGCGTCACCTCGCTCGAATCGGCTCTGTCGTTGCGTGAAATCAAGGCCAATGGCGGCTTGCCGCTGAACTGATCTCCTGACCGGTGCGTGCAGCTTGCGCCAGTCATGGCATAGTGACCGGCACGGCAAGGCACGACGTCGGCGCCGGATGAACCACGGAGTTTCCCCAATGAATCACGAACAGGCGCGAGCCGAAGAATCGCGCGCGATGGAGCGCGTGCTGGCTGCCACGCAGCGGGTGCAGTCAGCCTTCACTTCACTGCAATCGCAATTTCCGCCGCAAGGCGAAGGACGGCCCTCACAATTTGCGCTGCAGACCTTCGATGCCGCGCTGCAGGAACTTGAAGACGCGCAAGCCACCTTCGATGAATTGCTCGGCGATCTGCTTGACGGTAAGCGCTAAGTGGCTTAGCTGCCGCCCTCCTGCGTAGCGAATGCGGCTCACGCGGCGGCTAGCCTTCGCTCCTCCAATGCACGTTCCGCGCGGATTCGGAGACGCCTGGCGGGGCTGACCGTTAGTTGCGTTTTAGGCGTCCTTGACGCGCCCTCGCGCGGCGCTGCCGGGGCCAAAGCGAATCGCCGTCATAGGATCTTTCCATCGACCCCATTCCCAGTAATGGCTTATGGCATATCGTAAAAATACGATATATGATTCGTCCTGTTGCGATGCGGACGCCGGGCTGTCGCCCGTTGACTTGCCCGCGATTCATGAACTCGAAACTCACCCGATGACCATCGACATCGACGCGATCCACAAGGCGCTTGCCAATCCCATCCGCCGCGAGATTCTGGCGAAGCTGAGGGATCCGCAAGCGCACTTCGGCGATCAGGAACTGGCGCTCGACCACGGCGTCTGCGCCGGCAAGATCGACGCATGCTGCGGCCTGTCGCAGTCCACGGTGTCGGCGCACCTGGCCGCCCTGCAGCGCGCGGGTCTGGTGACGTCGAAGCGGGTCGGCCAGTGGGTGTTTTTCAAACGCAACGAACCCGTCATCCAGGCTTTTCTCGAGCACATGAACAGGGACATCTGACGCTTAAGTCTGCTTCGCCGCGCTTCTTTCATCACGCTGTTCTCATCGACGCGGGCACTGTGCCCGCCAGGAAAGGTGACCTTTTATGCCGACTCTTTTTGACCCGCTTCAGATTGGCGATCTCACGCTGCAGAACCGCATCATCATGGCGCCGCTGACACGTCAGCGCGCCGGCGACATCCGCGTGCCAAACGCGCTAATGGCGAAGTACTACGCCGAACGCGCCTCGGCCGGTCTGATCATCAGCGAAGCCACCTCGGTCACGCCGCAAGGCGTAGGCTATGCCGCCACGCCTGGTATCTGGTCGCAGGAACAGGTGGAAGGCTGGAAGCTCGTCACGAGCGCGGTGCACGCTGCCGGCGGCAAGATCTTCCTGCAGTTGTGGCACGTGGGCCGCGTCTCGGATCCAATCTTTCTGAAAGGCGAGCTGCCCGTTGCGCCTAGCCCGATCGCACCGAAAGGCCACGTGAGCCTCGTCCGTCCGGAACGCCCCTTCGTAACGCCGCGTGAGCTCGAACTGGCTGAAATTCCCGCCGTCGTCGAGGCGTATCGCAAGGGCGCGGAAAATGCCAAGGCAGCCGGTTTCGACGGCGTCCAGGTACACGGTGCGAACGGCTATCTGCTCGACCAGTTCCTGCAGGACAGCACCAACCATCGTTCCGACGCGTACGGCGGTTCGATTGAAAACCGTGCCCGCCTGCTGCTCGAAGTGACCGATGCGTGTATCGATGTGTGGGGCGCCAATCGGGTCGGCATGCACCTCGCGCCGCGCGGCGACGCGCATACGATGGGCGACTCGAATGCTGCTGCCACCTTCGGCTATGTCGCCCGCGAACTTGGTAAGCGCAAGATCGCGTTTATCGCCGCGCGTGAAGCGCTCGGCGACAACCGCATCGGTCCGCAGTTGAAGGCGGCGTTCGGCGGCCCATACATTGCCAACGAAAAATTCACGAGGGAATCCGCGCAGAAAGTTCTCGACGCAGGTGAAGCCGATGCCGTGGCATGGGGTCAGCTCTTCATCGCCAATCCGGATTTGCCGCGCCGCTTCGAACTGGACGCGCCGCTGAACCAGCCGAATCCTTCGACCTACTACGCGGAAGGCGAGACCGGCTATACCGACTATCCGGCGCTGGAAACGGTGGAATAAGCGCAAGCCTGGCTCAAGCAGAGACAAAAGCGGGCAAAACTCGCGGCGGGCACGACCGGATATCACCCCGGTTGTGCCCGCCGCGTTTCTGCGGGCTGCCCACTCCGGTCTCGCCAGATCGCCTCATTGACTGCGCCACCCAGGCGCCGAGGAAGATCACGCGCGCGGCGCAGCAACCTCACGGCACATGAACACGCGTTTCGATTCGTCGAGTCCACGGGCAACATGCGCCGCGCGAATGGCACGCAACTTTGGATCGAGCTGCTCGCTCCCGATCACATTAAAGCCCAGCTGCCGGTAGTACGGCGCATTCCAGGGCACGTCGCGAAAGGTCGACAATACCAGTTGCTGCGCACCTGCCTTACGTGCGAGCAGGTCCACCTGTTCGATCAGCTCCGCGCCGATGCGCCGCCCGGCCCAGGCAGTCAGCACATCCAGTTCCTCGATATAGAAGCGCGTGGGCAGTGGCGCAAACATCACGAACGCGACACAGCGCACCGCGTCGTGCACCGCAACGATAATCTCGGACGCCTCGATCTTGCGGCGCACGAAGTCCGCCTTCATCGGTTGGGCATCGGCGATGCCTGTCATGCCGATGGCCGCAAAGCGCTGCGCAGCTTCATATTCGATCGCGCGCACCGCTTCGATCTCGTCCAGTTCGGCGAAGCGAAAAGTGATGGCAAAAGAGTCCTGCATAAGCTTCCGGTGCAAATCGATCACATCTGCGTCGAACCTCATGGGACAGCAGCGGCCAATACCGGCCATGCCCGCTTCCCATGCGCCACTCGCATTCCCTGGGTCTGCCTCGAATATTGACACCGCCGCGGCGAAACGAACAGGCGTACAGCCTGCCCGCCATCAAGCAATGATGCGCCGCGGATCGAAATGGCCTGCCTCTGGCTTCCTCCGGAAGCTACACTCCCGATACCTGCCCTCTTCCGAGTCAAGATGAATCTGATGCACCTGTTGCAGGTCGCCCTGCACTTCGACCGAAACCTCGGTGGCCTGATCGCGCAATATGGCACGGCCGTCTACGCAATGCTGTTTGCCATCGTGTTTGTCGAGATTGGCTTTCTGCCGCTCTTCTTTCTGCCGGGCGATCCGCTGATCTTCATCTGCGGCGCGTTCGCCGCCACCGGTGCGCTCAGCGTCTGGCTGGTGATTCCCGTGCTGTTTGCGGCAACGGTGGCCGGCAGTATCGTCAACTTCCTGATTGGCCGCGCGATCGGCGAGAAGGTCTACAGCGCCGAGTACCGCTGGCTCGACAAACACGCGCTGCAAAAGGCCCACGCCTTCTATGAGGCACGTGGCGGCCTGACCTTCCTGCTATCACCCTTCATCGCCGTCGTGCGCACTTTTGCGCCGTTCGTCGCCGGCGCCTCACAGATGACGTTCGCACGCTTCACATCGTTCGTCGTCGCGGGTGCTGCGCTGTGGATCGTATCGCTGGTGGCGGCCGGGTATCTGTTCGGCAATGTGCCGGTGGTGCGCGATCACATGAGTTCGATCGTGCTGCTTGGCGTGGGGCTGGGTGTCGGCTCGCTGCTGCTGAGCGCGCTCTGGCGCTTCGTCAATAACCGGCGGCAACGCATCTGATGCGCTGAGGGCCGTTCGCTGAGCGGCACCCTGCGGCGAACCTCTGCCATGCGCCCCCCCGGGTTCCGAGGTGTGCGACATTGCGTCCACGTTGTGGGTCTGGCGAGCCGGTTTGGGTCCGCTGCCGCATCAGGTCACGGCGCGTGCGGGGTGGCAACCGGCACCCTGAAAATTCCAGAAATTGGCTATTTCAGAAAGCCATTGAGAGGCCTAATCTTCCTCATGTCTCGCCATCCGGCGCATCGACCAAAAATGAGGAAGGAACCATGGAACCCCGTCTCGACTTCTACAAGGCCAACCCGCATGCAATCAAAGCGATGCTCGCCCTGGAAGAACGTATCGGCAAGAGCGGCATCGAAAAATCGCTCGCTGAACTGGTGCGTCTGCGCGCCTCGCAAATCAACGGCTGCGCGTTCTGCGTCGATATGCATACCACCGACGCCCGCAAGGGCGGCGAAACCGAACGCCGGCTCGCCACTGTCGTCGCGTGGCGCGACACGCCCTTCTTCACCGAGCGCGAGCGCGCCGCACTAGAATGGACCGAGGCCGTCACGCTGGTGTCGGAGGCGCACGTGCCCAACGCGGTGTGGGAAGCCGTCAAGCCGCATTTCAGCGATGAGGAACTGGTTGACCTGACGTTGCTGATCGCGGCGATCAATAGCTGGAACCGTTTCTCGATCGCTTTTCGCAAGATGCCTGTCTGATAGGGCCAAAAGATGCCTGCCTGATAGGGCCAAAGTCGACTGCCTCGAACGTGCGCCTTAATAACAACAACTAGCCGTTCGAGTCGGGATTTTTAACAATATTTAATTTGGGTTGCCGCCTTATATCGAGCAGACTTGGTAAACAGCACGGTCGGAAGACGGAGAAACTCATGAACATCGAAGATGCATGGGACAGTCACATGCGCCGCGCGCACCTCGATGTCGCACAGGAGCAACCCGCGCCAGCGTCGCGGCCACACAAGGCGCCGCTCGCGCGCCGCGCAATGCAGGTCTCAATCGCGCTGGTGTGCGCCTGGTCGATCGTCGAAACACCATGGGAACTGAGCCCTGCAGATGGCCAGACGCGAGTCATTGCGCTGATGCTCGCCAAATGCCTGCTACTCGGTGTGGGGACGGCCGCGTTTTTCGGGGTCCGTTATACGCGCCCATTTTTCGCATTTCTATGCGCAGCAAGCGTGTTCGCGCTCGCCTCTACGCTCCCGCTCGAATATGCGATCGCGCGTGAACTGTTCGCGCTCTCGCTGATCGAGTGCGTGTGTAAGATTGCGCTCGTTGCCAGCTATGCAACTTGGTATATAAAAGGGCATTGAACGGCCTGTCGACTCACCCCTTCGTCGCGCCAAACGTCAAACCCGCCACGAAATGCTTTTGCATCGCGAAGAACATCGCCACTGAGGGCAACGCGGCCAGAATCGACCCCGCCGACACCAGATTCCACGCGGTGGTCCACTGCCCCTTCAGCGCAGCGACACCTACCGTGATCGGCGCCGCCTCATCGCCCGTCGTCAGGCACAGCGCCCAGAAGTAGTCATTCCACACAAACGTGAACACGAGAATCGCCAGCGCCGCGAGAGCCGGACGGATCAGCGGCAGGACAATCCTGAAGAATACCGTCCACTCGTTCGCCCCTTCGATGCGCGCCGCTTCGATCAGTTCGAACGGTAACTGCTTGATGAAATTGCGCAGAAACAGCGCGCAGAACCCTGTCTGAAACGACACGTGAAACAAAATCAAAGCACCAACTGTGTTGAAGAGCCCAAGCTTCAACGACAGATCGCGCACCGGGATCATCAACACCTGCACCGGCACGAAATTGCCCGCCACGAAGGTGGCAAACAGCGTGCTGTTGCCGCGAAAACGATAGATCGCCAGCGCGAACCCCGCCATCGCCGCCAGCGTGATCGATCCGACAACGGCAGGCACCGTAATTAGCACGCTGTTCCAGAAGTAATGCAGCATCGGCGAGGTGGTCAACGCATCGCGATAGTTGTCCCACATCGCAAAGTGCTTCGGCCAGCCCCAATAGTTACCCTCGCTCAGTTCATCGGACGAGCGCACTGACGTGACCAATACGGCGATCATCGGCAGCAGCCAGATCAGCAACGCCAGCGGCAGCGACAGTTTGTACAGCCGCCTTGAGGTTGGCTTCCATTTCGCAATCGGCATCGGATACATTACGGCCTCCTTATTGCTCTGCACTCAGCATCCGCCGCAGGTGATAGACGATATAGACCAGCATGATCGCGAACAGCACCACCGCCACCGACGCGGAATAGCCGATTCGGTAGTACTTGATCGCCTGGTCGTACATGTAATACGCGAGCACCGTCGAACTCTCGAACGGACCGCCGCCCGTCATCACCGAAATCAGGTCGAAGCTGCGCAGCGCGCCGATCACCGTCACGACAATCGCCATAAACGTGGTGGGCCGCAGTTGCGGCAGGATGACGTGCCACAGCATCGACCAGCCGTGCGCGCCTTCCATGCGCGCCGCCTCGACCTGCTCGGCGTTCAGCGAGGTGAGTCCGGTCAGATACAGAATCATGCAGTACGCCGTTTGCGGCCATAGCGCCGCGAAGATGATTCCAGGCGTCGCATAGCGCGCATCGCCAAGCACCGGCACGCCGTGCCCGAGGATCAGCGCCAGCAAGCCAAAGGTCGGATCGTAGAACCACGAGAAAATCAGCCCGACCACTACCCCCGACAGCACGAACGGCGCAAAGAAAAGCGACTTGACGATGCGGATACCGGCCACCGCCTGGTTCAGATACAGCGCCACGGCGAGGCCCATCGGCGGAGCCAGCAAAAATAGCAGCAGCCAGATCAGATTGTTCTTCAGCGCCGTATAGAACGTCGAGGCATGGAATAGCTCGACATAGTTCGCAAATCCGACGAAGCTGGGATCGGTCATGCCATCCCAGTTGAAAAAGCTGATGCGGATCGTCGACAGGATCGGCCAGATCACATAGATCGCCACCATCACGCAGGCGGGTGCAAGGAACAGGAAGGCGGCACGCCGTTGCCGGCGCGCAGTGGGCGACGGACCACGGTGGCGCGGCGGCGCTCCCGGCACACGCGACGCGCCGGATTGCGCAGCGCCGCCCGGACCAGAATCGCCGGTAATGGACTGACGGCTGACGGAGTGAACCACGGCGAGTCTCCTGATCAATCTCAATCGGGCGCAGGCGGCGCGAAGCCGCCCACGCTTACTGCGCTTAATGACTACGGTTACTTCTTGTAGATGCGCTGACGCGTTTGCTCGAGTTGCGCCAGCACCTCGTCGAGCTTCGAAGGATCCGCCACGAACTGCTGCATCCCCTTCATGCCCTCGTCGGCCATCTCCTTGGTCATGTCACGATCGTAGAACTGCGCGATGCCGCCCTTCGTGTTGGCAAGAATCTGGAAGCCGATCTTCGAAATCGGATCCTCCGGCTCCGGCGACTTACTGTTGGCCGACAGCGAGCCAAGCCCCGTCGCCAGTTGCGCGCCGATTTCCGGCGTCTCGACAAACGCAAGGAACGCGTGGGCGTCGGCCTTGTTCTTGGCCTTCGACGGGATATGTAGCGACTCGACCGGGCCATCTTCGGCAGTCGGCACCTTCGAATCGATGATCGGGAACTGGAAGTAGCCCATTTCCGGCTTCACGCTCGCCGGAAAGCCGCCCGTAATGAAGGTGCCCATCAGCATCATCGCGGCCTTACCCTGGAACAGGAACGGCTGCGCCGAATCCAGATCGTAGGAGAGCGAATTGTCGATAAAGTACCCAGCGTCGATCAGTTGCTTCCACGTGGTGTATACCTTCTTCACGCGCGGATCGGTGTACGGCACGTCGCCCGCCATCAGCTTTTGGTGGAACGCGTTGCCGTTCAGGCGCAGATCCAGATAGTCGAACCAGCCGGCCAGCGTCCACGCATCACGGCCAGCCACCGCAATCGGCGTAATCCCAGCCGCCTTCAGCTTCTTGCAGGCGTCGAGAAACTGATCCCACGTTTTGGGCTCGTCCGCGATCCCGACCTTCTGAAACAGATCCTTGCGGTAGAACAGACCCCACGAGTAGTAGACGGTTGGCGCCGCGTACTGCTTGCCCTTATACGACGAAGCTTCCTTCGTCGAGGCATACGTGCTGTTCCAGCCGTTCTTGTTCCAGTCGCCAGTCAGGTCTTCGAACAGGCCGCGCTGTGCGTAATACGCCATCCGCTCGCCGTCATGCCAGTTGACGATGTCAGGCGCGACCGTCGACAGCCAACCCGGCAGTTGCACTTTGTAGGCTTCCTCATCGATAAACGACACGTTGACGTCGGTACCGGGATGGGCCTTCTTGAATTCGTCGATCACCTGCTGCCAGACCGCCCGCTGACTGGCGCCCTTGAACGCGATATTCATCGTCAGTGTGCCCGCCTGCGCGCTACCGGCCATCGATGCTGCCGCCGTGGCCGCAGTCAGCGCCACGGCAGCCAGAAGCTTGCGAAGTTTGAACGTCATGCCTGTCTCCTTGGTTTTTAAGTCGTTTTCGGTCGTGCCGGGTTGCTGCGTAAGGTGCTGCGGCAAGGTACTGCGTTACTGTTACAGCCAGACCTCAGGTCGATGTCCACGCCGGAGTCCCAAGGTCTGAACCCGTTTAACTCGAGCGATACACCGCGATGCCCTGAGGTTGAATCTCGCGTGAGCCGATCACGAAGGCGGCGTCCGGCACATCGGCAAGCGTGTGAACCTGTTCGCCATAGTTCAGGACATAGGTCAGGCCGCCGCGCCGGCTGATGCGCACCCCCTCGCCGAGCGCCATCACGTCGAGCCCGGCTTCGCGGGCGATACCGGCAAAGAGTCGCGTGGTCAGCGCGTCGTCGAACAGACTCGCAAAGTAGTGAATCGCGCCGCTGCGGACATACGCAGGATGGCCGTCGGCGAAACGTGCGCGGATCTCCAGCGCGCCCTTCCCGGCCGCGCCGGCTTCGATGAAATCGCGCCAATGCCGCCCGACGCCGTCATCGAGGCTGGCGCTGCCGGCGAGCCTGACGGGCTCGGTCACATTGGGCCGCAGCGACTCGACACGCCACACGCGAGCCGGCAACACCGAGGCAAGCGGCCCTGGCGGCAACGTGGCGGGAATCTGCAGATCTTGGGTCTTCGAGCCGGTACGCGGTCCGAGCACCACCTGGGCACCCGAGCGCGTCAACCGCTCCGCGAAGTCTGCCGTCACGACCGGCAGCGGCGGCACAACAACCAGTTGATAGCCGTCGAGCGGTGCATCCACCGGCAGCACCTCGACATCGAGACCGAGTCCACGTAACGCCGAGTAGTATTCGAACGCGAAGCGCGGATAGTGGAAATCAGCACCTTGAGGATGAATTTCAAACAGCCACTTCGCCTCGTAGTCGTACACAAGCGCGACCTTTGAGCGGATGCTGGTGTTCGCATCGCCATCCGCCGCCAGCACCTCGCGGATTTCCTCAGCCACCTGCGCCGCCTCGCTGCCGCCGAGATCCAGCCGGTTATCCGGCGTGTTCAAGCCCGCATGCATCTGCTCCTGGGCAAACGGCGCCTGGCGCCAGCGGAAATACGACACGCAGCCTGCGCCGTGCGCGAACGCCTCCCAGCTCCACAGGCGCACCATGCCAGGCAGCGGCGCCGGATTCCAGTGAGCCCAGTTGACCGGACCCGGCTGTTGCTCCATCACCCAGAACGGCAGCTTCGACATGCCGCGGTAAACGTCGTGATTGAACGAGGCGAAATCCGGATGGCCGGTGCGCAGCCACTTCGCCTTGAGCTCGGGCGCAAACCATTGTTCTTCGAGCGCACCGAGCGGATAGCTGTCCCACGTCGCCACGTCGAGATCGGCGGCGACCTTGTAGTGATCGAATTCGGCAAACAACTGCATGAAGTTGTGCGCCACCGGCCGGCCCGGCGAACGCGCACGGATAATCTCGACCTGCATGCGGTTGTAGCGCGCCACTTCGTCCGAGGCGAAACGCCGGTAGTCGAGCCGGTGCGAGGGATGCGCCTCGGTGACGCTGCCCACGGGTGCGTCGATCTCGTCGAAACTGCGGTACTCCATGCTCCAGAACACCGTGCCCCACGCGCGATTCAGCGCATCGATCGTCTTGTAGTGCGCCGTCAGCCACTCGCGAAAGCGCTCCACCGCCGCCGGCGAATAACTGACCACGGTGTTGTGGCAACCGAACTCGTTATCGGTCTGCCAGTAAGCGACCGCCGGATGCTTGCCGTAGCGCTCGGCCACCGCAGTGCAAATGCGCTGTGAAGCGGCGAAATACGACGGTGACGAGAAGTCATAGTGACGACGCGAGCCGAAGGCCCGCGGCCGCCCGTCGGCGCCAACCGGCAAAATGTCCGGATGACGGTCGATCAGCCACTTCGGCGGCGTCGCCGTCGGCGTGCACATCACCACCTGCAAGGCCGCCGCGCCGAGCACGTCGACGGCGCGGTCGAGCCAGCCCCAATCGTATTCACCAGGCGATGGTTCCATCCGGCTCCAGGCAAACTCAGCAATCCGCACCTGCTCGATACCGAGCGCTTTCATGCGGCGGGCGTCGTCTTCCCACATCGATTCCGGCCAATGTTCCGGGTAATAGCAGACTCCAAGGCGCATCCGAGTGTCCTTTATGCGTAGTGTTCGACGGATTCGAGCGAAGCGACGGCAAAGCCGTCCTCGGTAAACAGATGGCAGACGGAGGCCGACGCGCGGAAGCCGGCGCGATCGCCCTGCTTCAGACGTGTATCACCAGGCGCCTTGGCAATCAGAACGGCGCCATCGGCCTCATCAAGATGGACGTAGCTGTGTTCGCCGAGTTGCTCGACGAGCGAGACGGTGCGCATCAGCACGGCTGCATCCTCAGGGGCTGGCGGCACAGACGTAGACGCCGCCGTAGACGTAGAGGCGATGGTGGCCGCGGCTGCGTCCGCCAGTTCCAGATGTTCAGGCCGCACGCCGAAGGTCACGGCCTGCCCTACGCTCAACGCCGCGCCATCGACGCTCACGCGCGCGACTTCGCCACTGTGGGCGAGCTTGACGCTCACGCCGCGTGCGTCGCTCGCAGCCACCTTGCCCGGCAGAAAATTCATCCGCGGCGAGCCGATGAAACCCGCCACGAAGCGGCTATTCGGGCGGTGATACAACTCGAGCGGCGCGCCGATCTGGGCGATGCTGCCATAGCGTTCGGTGTCCTTGCCGGCGTGTAGCAGCACGATCTTGTCGGCCAGCGTCATGGCCTCGATCTGGTCGTGCGTCACGTAGACGACGCTCGCCTTCGCAAACTGTTTGTGCAGGCGCGCGATCTCGACGCGGGTTTGACCGCGCAAGGTGGCATCGAGGTTCGAAAGCGGCTCGTCGAACAGAAACACACCAGGCTCGCGCACGATGGCGCGGCCGATCGCCACGCGCTGCCGCTGCCCGCCCGACAACGCCTTGGGCCGCCGCTCGAGCAGTGCTTCGAGTTGCAGGATGCACGCGGCCTCCCGCACCTTGCGGTCGATTTCATCTTTTGGGGTTTTGGCGAGCTTCAGGCCGAAGGCCATGTTCTCGAATACGGTCATATGCGGGAACAGCGCGTAACTCTGGAATACCATCGCCACGCCGCGCTGCGCTGAAGGCACGTCGTTGACGATCCGCCCGCCGATCGAAAGATCGCCGTCGCTCACGTCTTCGAGACCCGCAATCATGCGCAACAAGGTGGACTTGCCGCATCCGGACGGGCCGAGAAACACACAGAACTCGTTCTCGCCAATCTCCAGATCGACATTGCGAATCCCCGGCACCCCGTCGCCGTAGGATTTTTGGACGCCTTTTAACGAAATGCTCGCCATCGCCTCGTCTCCGTGATTTAATCGGCTCGAAACCGGAGATTAAGCGCTTAATCTGCGCAGCCGAAAAAATTGACCGCGTGCGATCAATGGCCTGCTGCAGCGTCTCCGATACCGTTCTGTCTATGCGGCAAATGGTGCCGTGCCTTCTGGCAGGACGCAAATTCTGAGAAAACGTCCCAAATAGTGAATAAACCATGCCTACACTGAGCGAAGTCGCGCGTCGCGCCGGTTGCACCCCTGCCACGGTGTCCAATGTGCTGCGCAATCGCGGACGGGTCGGCGCGCTGACCCGGCAACGGGTACTGGAGGCGGTGGAAGCGCTTGGCTACCAGCCGCATCTGGCGGCGCGGGCGCTCGCCGAGGGTCGCGCGCCCACGATCGCGTTGATGGTCTCGAGCATCGCCAACCCGTTCTACCCAGAGTTTGCACTGGCCGTCGAGCGTGCAGCCCGCAGCAGTGGCCACTTTCTGATCATCTGCAATACGAACGAAGATCCGTTGGCGGGCCGCGCCTATCTGGAGCAGATTGCCGGCACGTTGTCCGAGGGCGTGCTCGTAATGAACGCCAACCTCGACTTCGCCGATCTGCACAAGACCGAGGCGCGCGGCGCACCCGTCGTGCTGTGCATGTGGGAGCGTCCGCACGAACCGCCCGGCCTGCCTTGCGTGGCCGTCGATTTCCGCCTCGCCGGCCAACTGGCCGCTCAGCATCTGCTCGAACTGGGACATCGCCGGATCGGCGCGATTGTCGGCAGCAAGGCCGCCGGCATCCACGCGGCGCGTTACGACGGATTCACCGATGCCCTGCGCGCTGCGGGTCTTGATGTGGAGCAGGCGCCTGTGCGTTACGCGCGGGACACCACCCGGGGTGGCTATCTCGCTACCCGCGAATTGCTGGAAGCGCACCCCCAGTTGACCGCGATTTTCGCCACCAATGACTTGCCCGCGCTCGGCGCCTTGCATGCGGCTGCCGATCTGGGTTTGCAGGTGCCGCACGACCTTTCAGTCGTGAGCATTACTGACATTCAGCTAGCCCAGGAATCGCGCCCCGCGCTGACGACCGTTGCCGTGCCGACCGTCGAGGCGGCAGAACTCGCGGTGTCCTTGCTGCGCGAACTGATCGAGGCATCGCCGCGCGGCATCCAGGCGGCCGCGAAAGCGCCGCGCGTGTGCATCACCTCGGCGCCTGAACTCGTCGTGCGCGGCTCGACGCAGACGCCGCGTCCGCAGCGTACCTGAGCGCGGGACCTATTCGCTGGCCGGCCAGGGCAATTGCGACGAGGACCAATCGAGTTCCGCCCCCACCACCGAGCGCATTTCCGGCGACTGGATGGCTACCGTCACCGCGATGCAGGGCCGGCCGCTCGCCAGCGACAGATAAGGACTACTGGCCACCGGCACGCCCGGCAGCAGAACGGCGTTTCTGAAGTACGGACGATGATCCCAGCGGGCATCGCGCGGATCCGCGACCGGCTCCAGCGAATCGCCGAGGCTGCTCCCCGCAACGCCCATGACTTCCGGGCCAATCTGACGCCCCCGCTCGTCCAGCATGAAACAACTGATGCACAGTTCGTGCTGCGCCAGACCGGCAAACGCGTCTTCCATACCGACACCGTTCAGCAGGGCATCGGCGGCATTGCGCAGAGCGATGCGGTACGGCTCCACTTTGCTCTCGAACAGCGCGTGTAGATGCGCCCGGCCTTGTGCAATCACGTCGAACGAACGGTCGATCAGGCGGTTGACGGAATCCGGCGGAGTGATCTGCGCAGCGGGCCGGCCCAGCAAAAAGCCTTGCGCGAAGTCGACGTTCGACTCCACGGCCAGAATCAGCTCCTCGGTTGTCTCGACGCCTTCGACGACCACCAGCATGCCGGCCTGGTGCAGCAGCGAGACGAGTTTGGGCAGGATCGACTGCTGGGTGTCCGGAATCGTCGCGCGAATCAGTTCGCCGTCGAGCTTGACGAAATCCGGGCGAATGCGGAACAGCCGGTCCAGATTCGATTGGCCCGCGCCGAAGTCGTCCACGGCGATCAGAAAGCCATGCCCGCGATAGCACGCCGCCGCCCGCGACATCTCGTCGACGCTGCCGCCGTGCGACTCGAGAATCTCGAGGACAATCTTGTCCGGCTCGCGCCCGGCCATGCGAACGATGCCGGCCAGCTGGTCGGCATACCCCTGCGCCACGAAGGTGGCGGGCAGGATGTTGAGAAAGATCCACGCCTCATCGGGAATCAGCCGCTGCGCATTGCCGAGATGGACCGCGTGACTGGCGCGATCGAGCGCGCCCTCATCGCTCAACGGCCGCGGGGCGAACAGCACCGCGGGCGGCACCAGCGTGCCGTCAGACTGTTCGCCGCGCAGCAGCGCTTCGAAGCCGACCTGCTTCTGATGCGACAGGCTGTAGAGCGGCTGAAAATGCGAGGTCAGATAGTAGTCGTCCCACCTGGGCCGTGCGCTTTCTGGTGGATTGTTCGGGGCGCCCAGATTGCCGTGACCCAACAGTTGCAGCGGGTCCAACGGGATGGCCCGCTCGGCGCACACACGGTTCCGGCCGGACTGCTTGGCGCGCAGCAGCGCTTCGTCGGCGCGGTCCAGCAAGGCCATGATGCTCTCGCCGACGCGATGCTCGGCCACCCCGAAGCTCGCCGTCACGTAACCGTCCGGGCGTTCGATACCGGAGATGGCGCTGCGCAGGCGTTCGGCCAGTTCCAGGGCCGAAGCGAGTCCGCTGCGCCGCAACACCGCGAACTCCTCCCCACCGATCCGGCTGACGCTGTCTTGCGAGGTCGTCTGGTCCATCAACACCTGGGCGACCTCGGCGAGCGTCTGGTCCCCGGCTGCGTGGCCGAACTGGTCGTTTAGCGATTTGAAAGAATCTATGTCGACAAAAATTGCGCAGACCTTGACCCCTTCGCCGAGCGCCATGAGACGCCGCTCAGCTTGCTCCATGAAGGCACGGCGGTTCTGCAGACCGGTCAGCGGATCGGTTGCGGCCAGTTGCGCGAGGCGATTCTCAAGCAGGAAATGATCGCGCCGGAACCAGTAGAAGCCGAAGTGAAACACCGCCGCGGTGGGTGCGCCGATCAGCACCCACAGCCACGCCACGATGTTCACGTCATGGACTTGCGGCTGCCTGAACAATAGTGGCAAGCCACTGGCGTAGAAAATCGCCGTGCCGACGAAGAAGTGCGTCGGCGTGAGCCAGAGCGGCGCCGAGCAGATCGGAATCACCACCAGGGCTGGCAGCGCCCACAGCAAAGGTTGCTCGAGGCCGGAAATATTCAACGCAATGACGATGACCAGCACCAGGGTGTAAGCGACACCGAGGCTGCCGAACGCCGCGGTCGTGCGAGCCTTGCGGACACCGGCCACCAGCAGCGCCAGCAACAGGACGCAGGCGATCCGGTAAGAAAGCGTAACGGCAGGGCCAGCAACGAAGTTGCGCGCCAACACGAACAACAGTGAGGCGATGACCGTGAAAGCCATGGTGACCGTCGAAAGCGGACGCTGCTGTTCCAGCGAACGTCGATGGAAGCGGTGACGAAAATGGGCATCAGTCATGTGTTGCGTTGAGGTCGAAAGCATATTGATAGAAATCAGGCCAGTTCCGTCACTCTGCCGATGTATAACGGCAGCTGTCTGACAAATATTAATGGCTTCGATCAAACAAAATTAGATGTGGGCGGCGCGCGGCCCGATGATGCACCTGCACAACAGTCTCATCAGGGCTTACACGCAGCGAGAACTGGGCAACCCGAGACCGTCGCCGCGCTTTACTTCCTCACGTGCCTTGATGGGTAACACGTCGGTAAAAGATTCACGCCGGAAATGCATCCATTCGTCCGAAGTGTGCGGAAGCGCCTATCACTTCAATCAGGGACAGTGGTAGCGAAATGTCGATCTCTTCAGTAGACTGCGCATAAAGAGGCGACGGTCACTTTATATCAGGCAGCACAGGTAAAAGTAACCGCCGGGCGCGTGCAACGCGCGCCTTACCTGCAACAGCTTCAGATGTCCGTATCTAGCACCCGTGTCACTACGGCTTGACGGTAAACGGTCATCCTTTTCGGAAAACATGGTCCCTACCCTCGACTACCTGCTCCAACGGCAGATTTCCCCTCAATGGCGCGGCTTGCTCACTGCGCTGGCAGAAGAGTTCGAAGCACAGATCGGGCAAGAAGAATTGCGTCAGTTGATGTACCGCGTGGGTTGCCGTTTTGCGGCAGCGCATCCGCTGCCGCCCTGCGGTTCGACCGCCGATCTCGCCGACGCGTTAAATTCACGCTGGCAAGAAGCGGACTGGGGTTACGTCGAACTCGTGGATGAAGCGGACTATCTGCGGATCGCCCATTCGTGCGCGCCGTTGCAGGCATTTGGCTCGGCTGCGCTCGCCTGGACACCGGCCTTCCTTGAAGGCGTCTATCAGACGTGGCTCAGTGCGCTGGGCGCAGAGGGTCTGTCGGTAGCCCAGGCGAGCGAGTTCGATGAGTACGCAACCATCGAATTCCGGCTCGGCCGCCAGCCGGCGTAAGCCCTGCTGCAGGGTGGATTTTTTACTGGCGATGGCAGCGGGTAAAAACGCTCAATGCAAGACAAGACAGACATAAACAAGACGGCGGCGACATGAGTCCTTCCAGCGACATTGAAACCCTCTTCGGGCATTTTGGCGGTAACGCGGCCGATTACCAGGAAATCGGCCGCGAGAACGAAGCGAGCACGGCACGCACGCGCTGGCCGCTGC
>Ga0116109_1000090_pt1 | contig 23666 bp, 23 predicted proteins | sample June2015DPH_8_10_2_FD_89718 | JGI IMG/M metagenome (GOLD analysis project Ga0116109, IMG submission 89718) | Peatland microbial communities from SPRUCE experiment site at the Marcell Experimental Forest, Minnesota, USA - June2015DPH_8_10 | ecosystem: Environmental > Terrestrial > Soil > Wetlands... | reverse complement strand
TAGAGCAAAATTAGCCAGCGCAGTGAATCGACTCAGTGCGTGAGGAGGCGCCGCCTGCGCGCAAGATCAGGCATCGACTGAGGCTGCGCCGGCAACCGGCTCAACGTCGTTCGAGGACAGGGTGTGCATTGATGCATACTCTTAACTTTGTTAGCCGATCGTCGTTGGATCCCCGATGCCAAGGAGCGGTCATGAAAAAAATACTGATGGGTGTCACTGGTAGCTTGATTCTCGGTGCTTGCAGCACAAGTAGTCCACCGCCTTTACAGGCCCAGTCGGCGACCAATCTGCTCGTCTCTTCCGCCGGCGTCTATAGCGGCGCGTTCTCGACGCGAGCACCCGTCACGCTGCTCTCGCTCTACGATGGGTCAGCCTACCTTTTCTATCAAAAGCCGGTGGCTGGTGTCATTGTCGTGCCGAACGGCCAACAGACGGACAACGGCCAATTCAACAGCCGGTCGGGCACCCAGTACAGTTTTGCGCCGAACGCGGGAGCATCGCCGGTCCAGGTGCAGATCGATTTCTCGCGATCGCCGAATGTGAGCGGCACGGTCGTCGCGTCCGACCAAGGGGCAACGCCCATGACTTTCTCCGCGACCCCGGAACCGTCTTTGGGACAAGGTTCTGGTCTCGGGGCGATCGCGGGCGAGTACAGCGGGCGGATGAGCTCGTTGCAGGGCAACGGGGTCGCGCAAATGCTCATCGCGCGCGACGGACTGCTGGCGGGCAGCACGTCGACTGGCTGCGAGTTTCGCGGCAGTGTTTCACCCGATAGTGGTGTCAATGCCTACAGGGCATCCCTCACGTTCAACGCTGCGCCTTGTGCCGTGCCGAACACCACGGTCACGGGGCACGCGCTGCTCCAGGAAGGCCGTCTGCTGATTGCATTGCCGAAGCAGGATCGTTCCGACGTTGTCGTGTTTGACGGCACGAGATGAGCCGGTACTCGTACTGTCAAGTGTGTTATTCGATTCGCAACCGAAAGCGGACTGTGCCAACTCTCTTGAATTGCGGTTGGAAGGCGCACGTGCGCGCCAAAGCGGTCGAAAGCCAGCGACTTTGTCCAGCCCCGGGCACGCGCGTTGCGTTCGGTACCATCATGGCGGCGAGAATGCCGCGCTACGATTGCGGAGGACACTATCATGAGACAAACCGTATTAGGCGTATTCGATAGCTACGCCGGCGCGCGCTCGGCGCAACGGACGTTGGGCGAGGCTGGCGTAGCCCAAGCCGATATTGCCATCTACTCGATGTCCAATGACGCACCCGTCGAAAAGGGGCCACGAGTTTATGCACCGGGCAGCGGCGATGTGCGCCATCACAACCCGGTATTCGATCAACTCGAGCAGTTGTTCGCACGGCTGTTTAAAAGTGGCCAGTATCCGCCGGAAACCGAAGATTACAGAGAATTGATCCGTCGCGGTGGAGCGGTCGTCAGCGCCGACGTTTCGGAGATGCAAGTCGATTTGGCGCGGGATTTGATGCGCCGTACTGGCGCAGCCGATATCGAGGAGCGCGCCAAAGTATGGCGAAATGGTTCCGTAGAGACCGGTTTTTCGGATCAGGCGTTACACCGGGGTAGCTCGACGACCCGCGATTCCTCCAGCCAGTACGAGCCGTCTTATTCTGCGCAGCAAGGCGATACGATCGCACACGGAGGACAGGTTGCGGGCACGGCGCCTTCGCTGGAGACAACGGAATATCGCGCCAGTCCGCGCGACGCGTCGCCGGTTCCGGCCGCACCGAGGGCATCCGCTAGCGAGGAGCCTGCGGCCGGAGGGACTGTAATGCAGGGTACTGCCACTTCTTCAGCTGGGGCGAAGATGGTCGGTGGGATGGAGCAGGTAACGACGCGTGCAGAGGCGCTCGGATCGACTGCATCCATGGAGAACGGGCAGCAGCTATCGAGTGCACCCGACGTCGGGATCACGGGTACGCCCTATGACGATGATTTTCGCGAGGACTATGATGCCCATTACGCGAGCACCGGTGCGTCGTACGACGAATATCAGCGGGCCTACACGCACGGAGCCACGCTCGGAAAGGACGAGCAGTATCGCGGACATGACTGGCAAGGGGTGGAAGCGAACGCTCGCGAGAATTGGGAGTCGCGCTACCCGGAAAGTGGGTGGGAACGATTCAAGGCTGCCGTGCGGCACGGTTGGGACCGGGTTACAGGCGGCTGATGTTCTTGTTCGGACCCCGGCGATCGCGGACGGTACCCGCGTCGACACCAACCTGCGTGACCCTAAACGGACAGTAGTTCCGTGAAGTTCGTCGAGTGATACTCGACCCAAGTGACGGTTCGGAGCGATTCATGAAGGTGACAGAGGCCGGCCACTGACTCATGCAAACCACATGCACCGCCCGAACCTCGCAACGTCGCGATCGGCAGCACGCGACCCCCGAGCGGCCTCTCGATGGGCTCCAAAGCGGTCCCTGGTCCGTACACCCGTAATTAGTCATCCTATGTGCCGGCCGTCTGGTTAGGGACGTGCGAGAATCCTATCGGAGTTCTGATTGAAAGTTAGTCAACCGGCTTCTCGTATAGTGACCAGACATCGCCGTCGGGTTTCAGTCCTACGCGGATGAAGCCAAGCGTCTCGTAGTAGGCGCATAGGGTCGCGTTTTGGACGGCGCAGTCGAGTCGAACAAAACGCCGGTCCAATCCACTCACCGTGTTAGCGCACCAATCAAGCATGAAGCTGCCGAGTCCACGTCCATTAAAGCCTTTCCGCACACAAAGCCCGTGCACATAACCGGCGATCGGTTCTTGAGGTCCCCAGTGCTTTTCATCGTCTAGATCGAGCGAAAACGTTCCGACCGGAGTGCCCTCCAGCTCCACGATATGCACTTCATTTTGAGAGACATGGTTTCGCACCCACCTCTCGGAAAATCCGTCCCCCTCCCTGCCCCACGCATAATCGCCATGAGCTACCTTCTTTGCATGCGCATCGTTCCGGATCTGTGTGAGAACCGGTACGTCCTCTGCCGTTGCTCTGCGGATGCTTTTCGAGGTCATCACTCATATCTCCGTTGAAGAGTCTCGGTGGAGAAAAAACCGCTCATCTCTGTTCAGGGCTCAAGTTGTTGGACGAGATGGGCGCGCACGGTTGATCCATCGCGACGCGTTCACTTTGCCGCCAACGCGGAGCATTCCTTACAATTTCACATCAACCACCGCGACTGGTCCCCCCCGGATTGTTAGCGATCTCGGTGCTCATTTCGAATGGCCCTAACAGGATGTCGCAGCTGTGACGAGCGCGATTCGTCGCTTGCCGCGCGCGTCAGCGACTATTATGTATTGAACCATCTTCTTCGCGAGCGTTACGACCGGCATGCTGGGGGTAAGCCGTTGCCGTTTCGCCTGCAACAACGGAGTGCAGTGGGCTTTGCCGCACTGCGGCGCGAATGCGAAGCGACGGCCTTCGAGCATTACGTCGACGCGGCCGGCGAAGGTCTTCTACTGGGTTGACGGCAGGTTCGAGTATGCGGTGTCGGGCGGGAATCGCGCGCAACACGCTGCTGATCGTCGCGCACGCGGTGGCCGCGCAGTTGACCCGGAAGGGATAACGGTCATGTGTGCGTTGCGGCATAGGGGCTGATGTCGCGACGTCCGGCGCCGTCTCCAGGCCTCATTGGAAGGAGACAAGGCGATGAACTCTAGAAGCGGGCTGTGGCGTGCTTGTGGGCGCGTGCCGACGTGGCTGGGTGCGTTCTGCGTGCTGGTAATCTGCGCCATGTGGAGCAGCGGCGCATATGCCCAGCCGGTGGCCGGTCCATGCCGCAACGCGGCATGCGGACCGCACGGGGCGCCCCCACCTTCGAAAAAAAGCTGTCCGCAACTGAACGGGTTGACCATCCCGGCCCGCGTGATCGGCCTGCCGACAACCGGCGCCGTCGTGACATCAACGACACAGGTGGCAGCGAGCGGCAGCGGGGCGACGGCTACCGGGTCGTACTGCCTCGTGGCCGGCGCGATTCATCCGGTCGACCCGTCCGCGCCGGACATCCTGTTCAATGTCGCGTTGCCGAACCAGTGGAACGGCAAGATCCTGATGCTCGGCGGCGGCGGTTTCGACGGCTCGATTCCCCCCGTGACCGGTAACGTGCCGAGCGCACCGGCCAATCTGCCGGGACCGCTGTCGCGCGGCTACGCGGTGTTCGCGAGCGATTCCGGGCACGAGGCGACGAACGGTTCGGTGAGCGGCGCGTTCTCCGTCAACGCCGAGGCGTACGAGAACTTCATGGGTGAAGCGCTAAAGAAGACGCATGACGCCACGCTCGTGATCATCGACGCGCATTACGGCACGCATCCGTACAAGGCGTATTTTGCGGGTGGCTCGACTGGCGGGCGCGAGGGGCTGACCGTCGCGCAGCGCTGGCCGCAGGACTGGGACGGGGTGATCGCATTCTATCCCGCGTACGACTTCACGACGCTGAGCCTGCAGCAGTTGCGCGCGACGGAAGGCTTCGCAGCGCCGGGCGCGTACCCCGACACGGCGCAGCGTGCGCTGCTCCTGAACGCGGTGATGCAGGCGTGCGACGCGCTCGACGGCGTCGCCGACGGGCTGATCAGTAACGTGCAGGCGTGCAATGCGACGTTCAACCCGGCGACGGCCCTCGTCGACGGCAAGCCACTGCGCTGCGCTGGCGGCGTGGCACGCGGCGACACTTGCCTGTCGGACCGGCAGATCGCGGCGCTAAACACAATGAACACGCCGCTCGTCTTTGCGTATCCGCTCGAAAGCGGCGAAACGCAGTATCCGGGCTATAACGTGTATGGCGCCGATCTGGGGGTAGGCAGCAGTTCGCCGCTCGAGGCGACGGTCACAGAGCTCGCGCTCGGTACGACGCAGCCGTCGTATCCGCTGCAGAGCACCGCGATGTTCGACGGACAGATCAGCGACCAGTTCGTCCGCTACACGGTGATGGACAACCCGAACTTCGACTCGCTGACGTTCAATCCGGCGCTCGCCGGTCAATGGTCCGGTCGCATCAGCATGCTGTCGGGACTCGACGCGACCGATGCGAACCTGACGCCCTTCATGCGACGCGGCGGCAAGCTGCTGATGGCGCACGGCACCGTGGACCAGACCGTCAGCACGCGAGCAACCGAGATCTACTATCAGCGCTTGCTGTTCACGATGGGCTTTGGCGCCGTCGAGTCGTTCGTGCGCTTCTACGAGATTCCGGGGATGCAGCACGCGGTCGGCACCGAGTTCAACGCGTCGTGGGACTCGCTCACGGCGCTGGAGAACTGGGTCGAGCACGGGACGCCGCCGGTGCATCAGGTGGACACCGATACCGCGGGCGTACCGGGACGCACGCGGCCGCTGTGCCAGTATCCGGCCTGGCCTAGCTACAACGGCGCGGGCGACGTGAACAGCGCGGCGTCGTTTACGTGCGTGCAGGGATAGCGCACGCAGGCCGCGACGCGCGAATGGTTGTCGTGCCTGTTATCGCCGCGCGTCGCGAATCAGCTGCAATCTGCTGCGCTGGGGCGTGGTCGTAATCACGATCCCGATCGATCCCCTGCGATCCGGTCCGCTGCGTGCTCGGCAAGCATCAAGGTCGGAAGGTTCGTATTGGCGCTGGGAATCACGGGCATGACCAACGCGTCCACCACGAACTGGTTGCGCACGCCATAGACGCGATACGAACTGTCGACAACGGCCAGCGATTCATCCTCAGGTCCCATGGCGCAAGTTCCAACCGGATGCCCCATCGGGACCGTGCGACACAAGCCCGCGATCAGTTGGAAGTCGAAGACTCGCGCGGTAACTGCGCATCCGGACAAGTGCCCGATACTGGAATAGCGCCGGCCATTACCGCTCCCGATATTCGCACAACAGGCGGATACCGGGAAGACGTTTCACAGATTCGCTCAATCGTCAGAGAGCTTTGCAGACAGCGACTGGACACGCGCCGGGTCGGCCCCGAGTGCTCGCTCAAGACGCGCTCCAAGATCCGAATCAGCCTTGTTGAAATACGACAGCATCGTGTACTTGTTCTGGTCGTTAGTCACATGGCGCAGATCACCAGACAACGCCGTCACGAGGTCAGCCTTTTCGGATGCAGGCAGCGCGCGATAGAACACACCCGCCTGCTTGAAGTCCTGCTGCTTGTGAATCGCGATCTGCTGGGTTGTGCCAGCAAGCGGCGTCTGGATGTATTTATATTTGGGATCCTGAGCGATCTCTTTGATTCCGGACGGTTCGTAGTTGACTTCGCCAGTACGGTCACCCGAATTCATGCGGCCGTCCTGGTTATTATTATCGACTGCGACGAGCGGCCGATTGATTGGCAGCGAATTATAGTTTGCTCCCAGACGATACATCTGCGTGTCGGCGTAAGCAAACATCCGGCCTTGCAGCATGCGGTCTTCGGAGGGCTCGATACCCGGCACCAGACGAGAAGGGGCAAAGGCAGACTCTTCCGTGCTCTCGAAATAATTGTCCGGAACGCGGTTCAGCGTCATGGTTCCGACTTTCATCTCCGGCACGTTCAGCCACTCCTTCGTATCGTCCAGGGCATCGTAGTCGAACTTGTCAAGATCGGATGGATTGAGAACCTGAATGTACAGATCCCACTTCGGATCGTCACCTTTGCGGATTGCTCCGTAAAGGTCATGGGTCATCATGTTCCAGTCGTTGCCGATCGACGCCGGAATTTCCTGCGGACGCAGATTCTTGAGGCCCTGGTCGCTGCGCCAGTGGAACTTCACGTAGTGCACCTCACCCTTCGCGTTGATCATCTTGAACGCGTGCACGCCCCATCCGTCCATATGTCGATACGAGTCAGGCATACCGCCATCGGCGTACATCTGCGTCAACATGTTCGTCGCCTCCGGTGTGTGCGCAAAGAAGTCGAACGCCAGATTGGAGTCCTGAACGCCAGTTACCGCTCCAGGCTTGTTCGCATGAACGAAGTCGGGAAATTTGATTGCATCACGTATGAAGAAGATCGGCTTATTGATCCCGACGATGTCCCAGTTCCCCTGTGCCGTGTAGAACTTGGTAGCGAAACCACGCGGATCCCGAGCTTGTTCGGGCGAACCCCTGTAACCCATCACGGTTGAGAATCGAACGAAAACCGGTGTTTTCGTGCCGGGACTGAAGACCTTCGCCACGGTCAGATTCGATATATCGGCGGTGGGTACGAACTCGCCGAACGCCCCAGTGCCTCGAGCATGAACGACGCGCTCGGGAATGCGTTCTCGGTCGAAACGCTGGAGCTTCTCGATAAGATGGGAGTCCTGAAGGGTGACGGGACCTTCGGGTCCGGCCGTTTGCGAATTCTCGTTGTCGCCAACGGGCGAACCGTTGTCACGAGTCATGTCTTCTGCATTGGCAAAGTGCAGAGACGCGGCCCCGAGCATAAGGGAAAGGATGGCTTGCTTAAGGATTTTGTGTCGTGCTGGCATTTTCTACTCCTGATAAATGGCGGCTGTACAGACAGTTTTACGTCTGGCTCGACGAATCCTACAAGCAACAATTAAAGCCACTCCAATACCGATTTCCAATCAACTTCATAGGACGGATATGCTCTTCATCGATGGCACATTACCCTGTGTAGTTGGCAGAAATCGAATGATTCTTAGACTGATCCTGCCCACGGCATTCAGCTATGATCGATGCGACAGTGCCGCTTTCTGAGCGCCCAATTCGCACATGCAAGTCTGATGTCACGATTACAGGTCACGACGCGTAAAGTGTGTCCAAACGATTTTTACCATGGCTATTTTTAAAATATGTAGGATGCCTTATCGAAAGGCGTTAATTAGCGAGTCGCTCGGATGAAAAAAGCTATGCGATTTCTTGCTGAACTGGCTGCTGTGCTGGCTACCATCACGTTGCTATCTGCCTGCGAGCATGTGCCAACCTCATTGGCCACTCCCGCGCCTGGCGCGCACGTTGACGTCAAACAATACGGCAAGGAGTGGTTCCAGGCGGCTCGTGAGGGACGTTGGGACATTCTGGATGCGCTCCTGCAAGCCGGCTTCCCAATCGATGCGGTGACACCGCAGGGCTACACTGCCCTTATCCTTGCCGCGTACGACGACCAGGCCGACACGCTACGCCAGCTGTTGGCCGCGGGCGCTAACGCGTGCGTTGGCGACAGAAACGGCAACACCGCGTTGATGGGCGCAATATACAAAGGGGAGATCGATATTGCGCGGACCCTGATGGGGACGCAATGCGACATCGACCAGACGAACAATGCCGGCGAAACAGCTCTGGCCTTCGCGGCGCTGTTTGGCCGCTTTCAGCTGCTTCCAGAGCTAGTTAAGAAGGGAGCTAATCCGAATCATATTGATGCCAGGGGCAATACCGCTATGCAGACCGTAATCGCTCAGGGCAATCGCGCGGCGGTCGAAGAGCTGAAACGAATTGGTGCCACGCAATAGGGCCTTCTTTGAGAAAACCATGACGGCACAACATCCGTGATGTGTAAAAGCTCAATTTAGCCGCCGCTGCTATGCTTTATCCGCCGCTGCTATGCGAACCATGTCCGCGGGCCTGGCTGCGGACACGCTCATTAAGGTGTCAGGCGACAAACGGCCGACGCCTTTCCTGCCGGAAGCAGACGCGTTGCAATGACGAACGCCGCAGCCGACAGCAGCGACACGAGTAGCACCGTCCACTCAACCGGGAGGTAGTCGCCGTCGACCGCCCAGATAGTTGCCGCAGAAATTGGCGAGACAGCCTTGTGATAGATCGTGACGCTCATCCACGTTGTCTCCAGAAGCATTGCCGCGGGCCGGAGCCGGTTCGTCTGCTGAAGCATGCACGATCTTCTGTGCATGCTTCAGCAGACGGCGCCTTGCAGCCGGCCACGCGTCAACCTGACGTTTAGGAACCGGAGTAAATCGGCTTCATGCCGTCATTGGCTCCAGCGCGGACTGCTGCGGGGGCGCCGGAGGCCGACGAAGCGCTGTCCACGTCGCCGTAGCTGTTCGCCCCATCATGTTGTGCCGCCACCCGAGCTTCGGCAGCCTCGATATCTTCCGGGTAAGTGGCATTTTCGCCGTGGGAGGTATAGCCAGCCTTTTCAAGCTCGACCAGTTCGGCGCGCACTTGCGCACGCGTCACCGGCCCGTTCGATTGTTGAGCGAACGATACGGTCGGCGCGGCCAAGGCCGACGCGAGCGCGACGACGGAAACGAGTGATTTGATGTTCATGTTGAAACCTAAGGTATTAGCTGTCGCGTGCGAAACCGCTCAATGCGTTTCGTCAGCGCGGTGGCGCTATCGCTGAGCCGGTGTACAGCGCGCTCAGACTTCGATGCTCAAGTGAAATACTTTTGCAGCCTGCCCGCCGGTCCGGAATCAGCGCGTTAATGGTGGCTGTACATCGCGTTCCAGTCGGCCATCGACACGGTCGGGTGCCGCGCATCCGACGATCCACTTGCCACACCACCGTAACCACTTGTCGCGCCGTTCTGCGCAGCCACCTTGGCTTCGGCTGCCTGGATTCCAACTGGATAGCTAGTTTGGTCACCGTCGCCCACGCGATAGCCGGCGTTCTCGACCTGGACGAGATCGGCGCGCACCTGCGCACGGGTGACAGGTTCGCTCGATTGGGCGAACGATACGGCCGGCGCGGCCATGGCCGAAACAAGAGCAATGGCGGGAATGAGTGACTTGAGCATGTGTGAAACTTCCAGTTGTTCGCCGCGACGGGCGGTTGGTGAGTGCCGAGCCGTGTGCTGCGGCGACAATGGAAGTGAGTATAAATCCAAGCTAACGATACGCCAAAGTCAATAGTTTTTATTGATCAATTAGGCTGTCGCTAATGCCAATGAAGAGGGACATGCCGCGGCCCGGCCGATGGAAGAGACATTCGATCAGCCTTGCCGGCCGGATATCGAGAGCTGTCAGGCATACAGATTGCGGAAAGCAACAGCCTGCCCGCCTCCCTTTTCCGAGCGCGGGCCCATCTGGCGGGAGACCCTATGCCCCTCTTTCTTCGTGACCAGGTCGCGATCGTCGCCGGTGCAAGCTCCGGCATCGGACTCGGCGTGGCCAAGGCGTTAGCAGACGCTGGCGCATCGCTCGTCATCAACTATCACTCGCAACCTACGCCGCGTCCAAGGGCGGTATCCAGATGATGATGAAATCGCTTGCGCAGGAGGTGGCGCCGAAGGGCATCCGCGTCAACGCAATCGCACCCGGCGCGATCAAAACGGCCATCAACCGCGCCGCGCGGGAGACCCCCGAGGCGCTCGAACGATTGCTCAAACTGATTCCATACGGACGCATCGGCGAAGCCGAAGATATCGGCAAGGCGGCCGTCTGGCTCGCGTCCGATGAGAGCGACTACGTCACCGGCACGACGCTTTACGTGGACGGCGGCATGACGCTCTACCCGGAGTTCGCCAATAATGGGTGATCGAAAACGCGTGAGTCCGTCAAAGACCGAGTTACCCATCGACGCCCGCGGCATTGTGGGCAATATGAAAACCACCGCGCTCGTGTCGCTCGAAGGTACGGTGGACTTTATGTGCTTTCCGCGCATCGACTCGCCGACCATCTTCGCGGGCCTGCTCGACACCGAGCGCGGCGGAGCCTTCTCGATACGTCCCGCCTGCGATGAATTCAACGTCAAGCAGATGTACATGCCCGATACCAACATCCTGCTCACGCGTTTCATGACGCCGGAAGGCGTCTGTGAACTGCTCGACCTGATGCCGGTTCAGGGCGATGCAACCGGCGAGGCAACGGGCGAAGCCTCGTTGCCCAACTGTCTCGTTCGGCTAGTGCGCATGGCGCACGGATCAATGTCTTTGCGCATGCATTGCGCGCCCCGCTTCGACTACGCACGCTCGGCTCACAGCGCACAGTTGACGGACGAGCGCAGCGTCGAATTCATGCCGGAAGGCGACGGCGAGCCGTTGCAGCTGCAATCGAGTGTACCGCTCGAGATTGAAGACGCTTGTGCCCACGCGAAATTCGGCTTGCAGTGTCATGAGTCAGCCTGTTTCGTGCTGGGCGCCGCACAGGAAATGCGCGGCCAACGCATCGATTGCGACAGCGTCTACGATGACACCACACGGTTCTGGCAGAGCTGGGCATCGCGCTCGACGTATCGTGGACGGTATCGCGAAGTGGTGATGCGTTCGGCCCTCACGCTCAAGCTGCTGAGTTCAAGCGAACATGGCGCGATCGTGGCGGCACCGACCTTCGGCCTCGCCGAGGCGCTGGATGGGTCACGACGCTGGGATTACCGCTTTGCGTGGATTCGCGATGCCGCATTCTCCGTCTACGCGCTGCTGCGTCTCGGCTACACCTCGGAAGCGCGGCACTTCATCAAATGGATTGCCGCGCGCAATCAACAGTGTCATTCCGACGGCTCCCTGCAAGTCATGTATGCGGTCGACGGCGAACCGGCACCGCAGGAAATGGAGCTGCACACGCTCAGAGGCGCTAAGCAAGGCGCGCCACTTGTCGGCAACGGAGCGCGTGATCAGACCCAGCTCGATGTGTATGGCGCGCTGCTCGACGCCCTCTATCTGTACAACAAATACGGCGCTGCGGTCCCATACGAGGGATGGCTGCACGTCACGAGAACCGTCAACTACGTTGCCGAACATTGGCGCGAACCGGATCAAGGGATATGGGAATTGCGCAACGGCGCTCGCCCGCTGATCCATTCACGGCTGATGTGCTGGGTGACGCTTGACCGGGCACTTCGTCTCGCGGACAAACGGTCCCTGCCCGCGCCGTTTTCGGCATGGTTCCAGGTGCGCGATGAAATCTACCGTGACATCCACGAAAATTTCTGGAATGAAGATCTGCGAGCGTTTGTGCAGACGCCGAACTCTGCCACGCTCGATGCGTCGGTTCTGATGATGCCGCTGGTGCGCTTCATCGGTCCGACCGATCCGCGTTTTCTCGACACGCTCGATGCGATTGGGCGCGATCTGCGGGTCGATCCGCTGATCTTTCGTTATACGCGAGGCTCGGAACTGGACGGGCTGCCGGGCATTGAAGGCGGGTTCAGTGCCTGTTCGTTCTGGTACGCCGAGGCGTTGGCGCGAGCCGGGCGCGTCGATGAGGGGCGGCTCGTGTTCGACAAGATGCTCGAATACGCCAACCACCTCGGGCTGTTTTCAGAGGAAGTGGCGACGACGGGCGAGGCATTGGGCAATTTCCCGCAGGCGCTCACGCATCTTGCACTGATTAGCGCTGCGTATCAGCTGGATCGGAGTCTGGATAAGGTTCATGTGCCATGGACGTAGCGGGCGTAACAGCCTGTATAAACGCCATTCGAACGTTCGCGGCGGCGCGCCAACGCCGCTGCCGCGGTAGCGCGCACTCCATCTGGTTTCGACCGCCAGTGATATAACCAGTCCTCGACCTAGTGTCCGAGCACAGCGCTAAGGTCGAGGTCATCGGCGACTTTCTTCAGTCGCTTGTCGCGCGTCCAGATGGTGATGCCAGGACCTAGGCGCGCGGACGCCAACAGCGATGTATCGACGTATCCGATTCCACGATTGAATAAACCTTCGCGTTCAATCAGATAAAACGTTTCCTCCGGCGTTGCAATTGGCGCGCGCGGCAGATCGAGCAATGCTCCAAGCACGACGTCGCGCTCGCGCAGACTACCGAGCGAAATCTCCCCAATCACATAAGGATGAGCCAGCACGCGCTCCTCGGTGAGAAGGCTGGAGAGAACAGGATCAGAAGCGTTGATGTGGTCTATCCAGACTGACGTGTCGACAAGAATCATTCGACGTCCTGTCGGCGACGCGGTGTTCCCTTGATACCTGGTTGGCTACCGCCAAGATTCGCGAGTCGTTTCGCGGCTTCACGTTGGATCAAGGCCTTGAGCGCTTCGCGCACAAGCGCCGTTTTCTCGTCTAGGCCCGTGTAGGCTTGAGCCTTGGCGAGCAAATCGTCGTCGAGGGCAATGGTAGTACGCATGGAACCTCCTCAAGCAATGCATCAATTATAGCATCGATTGATGCTCACTTGTATGCTGTACGTCGCAGCGCTGTAGATGGCGTCAATGAAATCCATACTCAGGGTTACGCGGATCAAACGTGGAGCTGTTCCAATGCTGGGGCACAACACCATCGAAGCGGATCATTTCCAATACCCTGCCACGTTCGTCCCACGCAACTTCGCCACGCGGCCACGTGTGCTGAAGATCGAACAGCAGTCTCACGCGCTGCGCGTAGTGCGCGGGCGGCCCCGACGAAGCAACCCACGTCCAGGCCAGCATCCGCGTACCCTTTACATTCATCATTTCAATGCGGGTCGGCTTCGCAGTCAGGCCCTCTTCATTAAAGCTTCGAGCGTCGTGATCGACGGTGCGCGCGATGAACTGCAGGCCAAGATCGCGCACGCTATGGCGGGACTGCGTGTGCGCGAACGATCCATCCACTGCGACCTTGCCTGACACGAGACGCAGCAGCCCACCCGCGTGGCCATAGAGGCTATTGGGGTCCGTTGTTTCGTCATACAAAATTTCCTGTCCTGCATGGCCGCCGTCAGGCAGCCATTTTGCGTAGACTTTTCGCGGATTATCCTGGTACCGGATCATCATGTGATCGGGTCGATCGAACCATCTGCCGGATACCCGCTCCTGCCGGAACATGCTGTATTCATAGGCGTTGTCGAGAACCATGTCGGATCTCGCGTACTCGACAAAAGCCTCTGGCTTCATTGCGTCCATCAGGCAAAGGATCTGAGTGTCGCTCAGCGACAGAAGCGAGTGGTTTTCGATTCGCTTTCGTAACGAGGCCGCCTGTTCGTCAGCCGTGAGACGGCGGAACTGATCGACGTCTGTGCCTGCCGAATCCGGCGTGGCAACATGGGTGCATCCCGTCGCTGTACCGGCCAAAGCCGACGAAATCGGGCTGATCGATTGGGCGAAAGCGCCCATTGAGACGATCAGGCACGTCAACGCAAGCACCGCAGCAGCAAAGCCGGGACGCACGAGCCGTGTCCCGAGGTGAAGCAGGTTGTCCATGATGTTGTATGGTCGCAGGAATCCCCCAATGTTTTCGATGTTGTGTCACCGGCGTCATCCAGCAGGTCGGTGTACTTGCGCAGACTCACGCCGCGGGCGTGGCGGCGGCAGAGGCTTGCCGCCACTGGGACGTGGTTGCCTGATGAGGTTAACGAGGGCATACGCCGGTTTATTCCAGTGCCGCACGTGCGACGTGGAGCCTTCGGCGCTACGCGGCAACCACACCAGACTGGTGCGCAACCAGCCGCGCATAGGCACCGCCTTCAGCCAGCAGCTCGTCATGGCTGCCCGCCTCCACTACCCGCCCGGCATCCATGACAAGAATCGTGTCGGCGTTCTGGATGGTGGACAGGCGATGCGCGATGATGATGGAGGTGCGCGCTTCCATCAGCTCGTCGAGGGCGGCGCGGATCTGCTGCTCGCTGATAGTATCCAGATGCGAGGTCGCCTCATCGAGAACGAGAATCGGCGCGTCTTTCAGGAATGCGCGGGCGATCGCCACCCGCTGACGTTGCCCTCCCGACAGCTGCACGCCCCGCTCGCCCACCCGGGTAGCGAGCCCGTCCGGCAGGCGGTCGACAAATTCGCTCAGCGCGGCCCGATCCAGCGCGCGGCGCACGTCCGCGTCAGACACATCGCGTCCGGCGAGACGGATGTTCGCCTCCAGCGTGTCGTTGAACAAGTAGGTGTCCTGCGCCACCAGCGCGATGTGGCTGCGCAGATCGTCAAGGCGCAGCCGGCGCAAATCAACGCCGCCTAGCGTGATGTCGCCTTGCTGAGGATCCCAGAAGCGTAGCAGCAGGTTCGCCACCGTCGATTTTCCCGCGCCGGACGCGCCGACCAGCGCGACGGTGCTGCCGGGGCGCACGGCAAAGCTCACCCGGTCCAGCGCCGGCGCGCTGCGGCCCGGGTAGGCGAAGCTCACCGCGTCGAGTCGTACTTGCGGGTTCGCGGGTACCGGGAGGTCCCCATCGGTCACCGGTTCAGGCTCCGCTTCGACGACATGCAGCCGGCGTGTAGAGGCAATCGTATCCGCCAGTTGCCGGGCCACCTGGCCAATCTCGGCCACGGGCATGAAGGCGGCCACGGAAACCAGCACCAGCAGCGGCAACCATTCATGCGCAAACCAGCCGCGCGAGGCAAGCGCGGCCCCGAGCAAGGCGACAGTGAGGCCGCCCAGGCCGGTTGCCACCTCGAGCGCGGCGCTCTGGCGCGACAAGTCATCTAGCAGCGCGGATCGCTGCTTCTGATAGGTGGCTGTGTCGGCGAGAAATACCGCGCGCCGCCGACCGGTAGCCTGGAAGGCCGCGAGTTCGGCGAGGCTCTGGATCGTTTCCGTGAGATGCGCGCCAAGTTGGCCCAACGCAGCGCGCGCCTGGCCGCCCAGGCGGTCGATCTTGCTGCGCGCGAAGACCGGCGTCAGGCCCGCCCAGGCGAGGAACGGCAGCAGCACCAGGGCGAGCGGCCACGCTGCCCATGCCAGCAGTGCCAGCACACCGGCCGGGATCAGCACCGCGACGAAGGCCGGGGCCACGGTATGGGCGTAGAAATACTCGACCGTCTCCACGTCCTGGGTGGCCAGCGCCACCAGGTCGCCGGAGCGCCGGCGCAAGAGGTAAGCGGGCGCGAGGCGCTCGAGCTTGGCGAACAACTCGATGCGCATTTCCGCCAGCAGGCGGTAAGCCATGTCATGGGCGAGCCACGATTCCAGCCAGTGCAGCGTCGCCGCAGCCGGGGCCGCGACCAACAAACCGACCGTCAGTCCGAGGACCGGCCGTCCCGAGACGACGCCGGCGACCACGAGCGCGCCCAGCACACCCACTCCAATGAAACCCAGCACGCGGCCCACGCCGCATAGCACCGTCAGCGCCAGCTTCACGCGCCATGGCCATACGAACCGCAGCAAGGTACGCAAGGTATCGCCCCAGCCGATTCCCGCCGCTTCCTCGGCGAGCGCCCTCACCTGCGGCCCCGATGATGCCGGCGCCACGCGCGACTGTTCCTGTGCGACCGGGCGTTCGCCGGTCGCCGCGACCTGCGGCCCCATCAGGCGGCGATACGCCCCGGAACGGACGATCAGTTCGGTGTGCGTACCACTCTCGACTACCCGCCCCTGATCCAGCACCAGGATCCGATCCGCGCCAATCACGCTCGACAGACGGTGCGCCAGGATCAGCGTCGTGCGGCCTTGCATCAACCGGTCCAGCGCCTGCTGGATGATCGCCTCGTTTTGCGCGTCGACCGCCGAAAGCGCCTCGTCCAGCAAGAGGATCGGCGCGTCGCGCAGCAGCGCGCGGGCAATCGCGATGCGCTGGCGTTGTCCGCCGGAAAGCGTCGCGCCCCGCTCGCCGATGCGCGTCGCGTAGCCGTCCGGCAAAGCGGTGATGAAGTCGTGGATGTTAGCCGCGGTGGCGGCAACGGTCATGTCCGCGTCGCTGGCATCATGCCTGCCTAGCCGCAGGTTGTCGGCGATCGTGCCGTCGAACAGCGTGCTGTCCTGAGAGACGATCGCGATCATGCCGCGCACCTGGTCCGGATCGAGCGTGCGGATGTCGTGGCCGCCAATGCGGATCGCACCGGTCTGCGCGTCGTGCTGACGCAGCAGCAAACGCAGGATGGTGGATTTGCCGGCGCCGCTCGGCCCGACGATGCCGACGGTCTCGCCAGCGCCGATCTCAAAGCTCAGTCCCGCATGGGCGTCGGCCCGGCGACCGGGATAGGCGAAGCCGACGTTGTCGAACGCGATGCTGGCGGCCAGCTCCGGCACGTGCGCCGCGCCCCCGGCCGGCGCGTCGCTGCGGGCGTCGAGCAGCGTATGAATGGCATTCGCCGCCGATTGCCCGATCATGCCTTGATGCAGCACCGAGCGCAGGTCGCGCAGCGGGCGGAAGATTTCCGTTCCAGCCATCAGGATGATCAGCAGCGCTTCCAGGCTCATTGCGCCGTGGCTCACCCGCCACGCGCCGAGCGCGATGGCGGCGGCCGCGCCCAGGCCGGTGCCGAGATCGGTGAAGAAGCGGGTGAGCAGACCGAGCGCCAATACCCAGAAGGTGCTGGCGGACAGCGCCCTCGCACGTCCGGCGAGCTTTTGCGCGAAGGCTCCGCTCTGGCCGAAGGCCTTGAGCGTCGGCAGGCCCTGCACCGCGTCCAGAAACTCTTCGCCAAACGCTTTGAACGCCGCGGCGCGGGCGATGGCTGCGTGCTTGTCAGCGTTGTGGACCAGTATCGGCAGCGCGAGCGTCGCGAGCGCGGCGACCAGCAGCACGGCTGCAGTCGGCACGTCCCAGCAGGCCAGCACCGCGAAGATCACCACCGGTGCGCAGGCGGCAATGACGAGCTGCGGCACATAGGCGCCGAAAAAGGTCTGCAACTGTTCCACGCCGTCGATGACAGCGAGCATCACCCCGCCGGTGCGCTCGGCGCCGAACCACGCCGGACCAAGCTCGGCGATGCGGTCGAACAGACGCGCGCGCAGCACCGACTGAACGCGGCCGGCCGTGCCCTGCGCCAGAACAACCCGGCGATGATCGAGCCAGGCTCGCAGCAGCGTGCAGGCCACCGTGCCCGCCGCCGCAAGCGCCACCTGCCGCGGCGCCGCCCCGGCGAAAGCAAGCGCAAGGACGCGGCCGAGGAAGACGAAACGCAGAACGCCAAAGCCCATCGCGATCAAACCTAGTCCTACCGCGCCGGCCACGCGCCACCGTAGACCGGCCATCATCATCCACAACCTGCTGTCGAAATACATCCCTGTCTCCAGTCAATTCATTCAGTGCCACATCGGGTTTATGCGACCTTACCGTGCGCCGGAGAGTCAGGCAAAAGATGGTTTTTCAAGGGGTGTTGAATCTCCTACAATACCCACCTATGTCCAACATCCCTCCACTCCCAGCGTTACGCGCCTTCGAGGCGGCGGTGCGGCTCGGCGGCTTTGCCCGCGCTGCGGCTGAGCTGAATGTGTCGACTAGCGCCGTCAGCCATCAGATCCGTAACCTCGAAGAATTGCTGGGCGCCCGGCTTGTCGAGCGCAGCACCGGCATTGGCGGCATCCGTCTGACGCCAGCCGGGGCCAGCCTGCTGCCCGCTGCAAGCGGTGCGCTGTCGCTGCTGGAGGACGCGTGTTCGCAGATCAAGGGCGTCGCCCGGCAGCTGACCGTCTCGGCCAATGTGCCGTTTTCGGCCATGTGGCTCGCGCGCCGTCTTGCCGAGTTTTCAGGCCGCCATCCCGAGACCCGGCTAAACGCCATCGTTCAGGATGCCGAACCGGATTTTGCCCGCTACGACATCGATCTCGCCGTCGTGCACGTACCGGAACGCGCGCTGCGTCCCGATGACGTCGTGCTGTTGCAGGAGGAAGTGTTTCCGGTGTGCAGCCCCGAGCTGCATCCGTTCGCCTCCACGGCGGTGTGTCGCTGCCGCCTGCTGCAGGAGGCGCACGAGAATTCCCCTGAAATCGATTGGCGCACGTGGTCGGCGGAATTCGGGCTGCCTGACGACTTCGAAACGAAGATCGTTCGCTACAGCAGTTTCACTCAGGTGATTGGTGCAGCCATTGGAGGCGCAGGGCTCGCGCTGGGGCGCTCGCCGCTGATCGACCCTGAACTGAGCAGCGGGCGCCTCGTGCGGCTCTTTCCCGACCGGTCGCGCCCGGCTTCGTGGCGTTTCGTCCTGCGCCGAGGGCCAGCGCGCCGGCACCGGATGCTTGATCCGCTGATTGATTTCCTCCGCGCGGAGGCTGCCGTACCGGCAATCAGCCCGGTTGTCTCAAAGTGATGCGTCAACCAGCGCGTTGACAGCGCCGGGTGAAACGGCCGCGCGCGCCTTCACGGCGGACCCGGCCGGAACCCACCCACTTACAGGGGCTTGATATCAGCGGCCTGCTTGCCTTTCGGCCCCCGTTTGACCTCGAAGCTCACCTTCTGATTTTCCTGGAGCGATTTGAATCCCTCCGCGCGCACTTCGGAGAAATGCGCAAACAGATCGTCGCCGCCGTCATCCGGCGTGATGAAGCCAAATCCCTTGGCGTCGTTGAACCACTTGACAGTACCTGTTGCCATAAACGTTCCTTGCAGTTTTCCGGGGCTGGGCCACGACGTAGGCGTTTCGCGCAAGGAGCGCTCCGTTGCTGTCGGGCCCAGATTTGCACCGTGGTATTTTCAGTGACCCGGCGCTGAGAAAACGATACGAGAGATCGAATGGTCGGGAAACGAAGCAATGCTTCTATGGTTATAAGCCGCCCGTAAGCTCTCCAAACGACGGCCGCCAGCGCGGGCAGGCCGAGCCATCAGTTGTACGCGAGGAACCCTGTAAAACCTCAGGCCAGGTCGAGCGGGGCGCGCCACGTCTGCGGGCTGGTCCACGCCAGTCCGCTCAAGCGATCCCGATTCGGGTTCGCCGGAGGATGGTTGAATGCATCGCCCACCGGGCCACGTAGCGAAACCTTCCGGCCGGCAGCGTTGAGCCGTCTGATGATTTCGGCAAGCGTACCGTCGGCTTGCCACTCTTCAAAGCGACGCCGGCAGGTCGGCCGCGACGGATACCACCCGGGCATTCTCGACCAGCCATGCCCGGTCGATAACGCCCACAGCACCGCGTTGACCACCGCGCGCGGGTCCATACGCCTTCGACCGGAGCGGTCAGGCGGCGCCACTTCATTGCAGAACAACCCCTCGATCAGGGCCCATTCGCTGTCTGTCAAATCGTCAAACTGAATCATGTCGTCTCTCAGCGAAGCTCATCTCGACCTTCGAAACGCGGATAACAACGCGGCGTTTCCTGCGAAGCTCGGGATATTACGTGCGGTCCGCCGTTCGTCGAAGTGATCTTTCGCGTAAAGCAAAGATTCGAGTGTGGATAGAGGCTGAGCTTTGCCGCCTAACGTCGAGCAAGATGACGTGTCCAGTCCAGCTCAGGTCGATCTCCAGCGGGACGAGAGTCACAAAGACGCCGCGCTGCTATGGATATGCGAAAAAATTGGTTCGGCACGGTCGCATGATTGCGGACACTCGATATGTTCAAATCGACCTGCAGACCATCATGAAGGGATTCGGATATCACCCCCATCGAACGCTCGATGGCGCCTCGGACAACACCGAAGCGCCATCGGACCCGCGTCGCGTGTCCGTCAAACAGGTAGCCGTTGTGCTGCTCGTCGGTGCCGTTCTGGCATGCATCCACAGGGAAATTTCCGGTGCAAGCGATGGATCACTGGTTTCCATCTTCACCAGCTACGCCGGTGGCACGCTGCACCATCTTGCGTCGATCCTGTTCAACCGCGGCTCATGATGCAATCAGTAGACGCATTCGAGCAACGGCGCTTGTCGCCTGTCAGGCGGCGCGCCAGTCGTCCTGCGGACGCGGGACATAGACAGCGGTGCGGCCACCATCCGGGGGCACGCTGATGGCCACGGACGCCCAGGGCCTGCGGTTAACAGGATCAGACGAATCTGCCGCAGCGCTCGACCGCGCCATCTCGGACTACCTCGGCTGGAAGGGTGACCCCATCGCCCAGTTACAGAACGCCATAGATCAGGACCCCGACTTCGGTCTGGGTGCGAGCGCCATCGCTTCGCTGTTTTTGCTGGGCGGATTTCGCGGCGACCATCCGCGCGTCACCACCGCTCTCAGCGCAGCCGAACATGCCGGCGTCGACGCAACCTCGCGCGAATCCCGCCATCTCGCTGCCGCGAAGACGTTGGCCGCAGGTGGAATCGCCAACGCGATCAATCTCTGGGAAAGCATCCTCGTCGACCATCCGACCGATGCGCTGGCATTGCGCTTCGCTCACGACGCTTACTTCTGCCTCGGTCAGTCGCTCAGCATCCGCGATTCCATTGCGAGGGTTCTGCCGCACTGGGACCCGCAGGGCGAAAACTACGGCTATGTCCTCGGTCAGTACGCGTTTGGCCTCGAAGAAGCGGGCGAACTGCGTCGCGCGGAAGAAATCGGTCACGCCGCCATTGCGCGCAATGCCGAGGACGGTTGGGCCATTCACGCGGTGGCACACGTGCTCGAAACTGAAAGTCGCCAGGCCGAAGGCATCGCGTTCCTCCAGGCCGCCCATCCGGGCTGGAGTCGCGCCCATGCGCTCGCCGTCCATAACGGCTGGCATCTCGCCCTTTATCTGATCGAGGAAGGACGCTTCGACGAAGTGCTGGCCGACTACGACCAATACATTGCGCCGAAGCTGGCAGGCGACTGCCTGCTCGATCTCGTCGACGCCTCCGCCCTGCTCTGGCGACTCGAACTGGCAGGGGCTGACGTCGGCGAGCGCTGGGCTCCTCTCGCCGCCCAATGGCTGACCCATGTCGACGACCATGTGCTGGCATTCAACGATCTGCATATTGCACTCGCCGTTTCGCGCGCCGGCGACCGGCTCGGTGTCGAACGCCTGCGCCGCTCGCTCGACCGCTACGAGCGTGACGGCCAGGGCGACAACCGCAACGTAACCGCTGAGGTCGGCCGTCGCCTGATCGATGGCGTGCTCGCTTTTGCCGCGGGCGAATATGCCCGCGCCGTCGAACTCATCCAGCCCGTGCGCTACCAGGCAAACCGCATCGGCGGCAGCCACGCGCAGCGAGACCTCATTACGCAAACCCTCATTGCCGCCGCCGAACGCGCTGGGCAACTCAGCCTGACCCGCGCGCTCCTTGCCGAACGTATCGCGGTGAGACCGACCGAACGCACCAGGCAGCATTACGCGAGGGTCGGCGGGGTCGGCAACTTTTCTCTTAACGCTATCTGATTGACGGGATCTTTCGCCATGTTTGCATTGCACAAAGCCGGCTCGCGCCGGACGTTCCTGAGGAAGCTTGCTGCCTTCGCATCGCTCACGATCGCCAGCACCCTGGCGAGTTCCTCGGGATTGGCGGCGAGCGGCGCCGCGACCGGCGAGCCCTTGTACTTCGGCGTGAGCGGCCCGTTGACCGGAGCCAATGCGCAATACGGCGAACAATGGAAAGCCGGCTTCGATCTCGCACTCGATCAGATCAACGCCAACGGCGGTATCAACGGGCACCCGCTGCAATATGTCTTCGAGGACGGCCAGAGCGATCCTCGTCAGGCGGTCAGCATCGCGCAGAAGTTCGTGGCCGATCCACGCATCCTGATCGAACTCGGCGACTTCTCCAGCCCCGCATCGATGGCCGCGTCGCCGATTTATCAGCGCGCCGGACTTGTGCAGCTCGGCTTCACGAATTCGCACCCGGACTTCACCAAGGGTGGTGACTTCATCTGGAGTCCGTCGGTCAGTCAGGCCGATGGCCAGCCGCTGCTCGCGGATCTCGCGGCCAAGCAGGGCTTCCGGCACATCGCCGTGCTCTACCAGAACACGGACTGGGGGCGCACCAGCAAGGACGTGTTCGTCAAGGCCGCAGCCTCGCGCGGCATACAGGTCTTGGCGGCGGAGGGCTATCAGCCGACGGACCAGGATTTTCGCGCCACGCTTCTGCGCGTGAACGGCGCTCATCCTGACGCGCTCGTGCTGATTGCGTACTACTCGGACGGCGCCCAGATCGTCCGTCAGGCGCGCACGAGCGGCATCAACACGCCGGTCGTCGCGGCCAGTTCGGTCTATTCGCCGACGTTTTTCGAACTTGGTGGCAACGCCGCGAACGGCGTGACCACCAATACGAGTTTTTTCCCCGGCGATCCGCGCCAGGAAGTGCAAACCTTCGTGCACGCCTTCGAGGCGAAATATCATCGCGAGTCTGATGCGTTCAACGCATTTGCTTACGACGCGGTGGTCATCGCTGCTTACGCGCTGCGTAGCGGCGGCGCCGATCGCCGCGGCGTGTGATCGGCGTGAATAGCATCAACCTCGTCGCCACCGACGGTCATTGAGCATTGCTCGACAAGACCGCCGCGGTAGCGTCGAAGTGACACCCTCGAATCCCGGTGTGGCCCGCGCAGTGCGAGAACACCAGGATCGTGCAACCTTGTGACTCCTTATGCAACCCAGCAGACGTCATTTTCTTCAAAGCGTGTCGATCGCGGCACTGGCCAATACGAGCATCCTTCGGGTAGCTAACGCGGAGGACAAGCGGACGCTTCGAATCGGCTATCAGAAGTTCAACACGCTCAACATCCTGAAAGGCACCGGGAACCTTGAAAAGGCGCTACAACCGAAAGGCTGGACCGTTCAATGGTTCGAATTCGTAGCCGGTCCGCAACTGACCGAGGCACTCAACGCAGGCGCGCTCGATGTCGGGCATGCGGCCGACACGCCGTCGGCCTTCGCCAACGCGGCGGGAGTCAACGCGGTATATCTGGGCGCAGAACAACCTTACCCGAAGGGCATTGCGATTTTCGCCCAAGCGGATTCTCCACTTCGCTCGATTGCCGACCTGAAGGGCAAGCGGGTCGCGATCGGCCGAGGCTGGAACGTGCAATATCTGCTGGTCCGCGCGCTCGAAGAAGCTGGGCTGCGCTATGAAGATATCGAACCGGTCTACCTGACTAGCGCTGCCGATGTCAGCGCCACGTTTCTGTCGAAAAACGTCGATGCTGCCGGACTGTGGGACCCATTCCTCGCGGCGCAGCAAATCGCCACCGCTCCGCGGATCCTGCGCGACGGCACGGGATTGTCCAATAACCGGACCTTCCATCTCGCGAGGCCGGATTTCGTTCGCGACAATGCGGACGTCTTGCGGGTACTCTTCCAGGAACTGCAGAAGACGAATGTCTGGACG
>Ga0116109_1000089_pt1 | contig 23742 bp, 21 predicted proteins | sample June2015DPH_8_10_2_FD_89718 | JGI IMG/M metagenome (GOLD analysis project Ga0116109, IMG submission 89718) | Peatland microbial communities from SPRUCE experiment site at the Marcell Experimental Forest, Minnesota, USA - June2015DPH_8_10 | ecosystem: Environmental > Terrestrial > Soil > Wetlands... | reverse complement strand
GCAGCTTCCTGTCGAGCGTCTGCGCGGCGCTGCTGTCGTCTTCGCGGCGAAACCGCACAGCGTTCTGGCGGATCGTCTCGACCACGTCGAACACCGCGTCGCCTTCCTGCTCGCGCACCACGTCGCCGAGCAGCCGTCCCAGATAGCGGATGTCCTGGAAGAGCGGCTGGTCTTTGTCCTCGCGCGTGCGGCTGCCGGCTTTCGGCACGGGCGTGGCTGCCTCTTTCGACACCGCCTGCGGGACCGTTGCTGCCGCGCCGTTGCTGGCAGGCCTGGCGTTGGATTGGGTCTTCGCGGACTTGCCCGGTTTCACGGCGCTGGCGGCCTTATTTGTTTTATCTGCCTTAGCTGGCTTATTTGCCTTGGCTGGCCTATCTGCCTTATCCGCCTTGGCCGTCCTGGTGGCTTGGCTGGACTTGGCAGAAGTGGCGGCGCTGCGTTTGGACAAGGCGCTGGACGTGGCCGGTGCGGTAGGGACGACTACGGGCGCACCCGCAGAACCGTTGAGCGATGCAGTGTTGCGGCGGCCAGGGCGCGCCGATCCGGAAGACGTCACGATGGGTTTCCTCAGGGAAGCCAGGGTCTATAGAGAGATGGACTGCTAAAGGACTGCTAAAACATGAACACTGCGCATGTACTGCGATGCACGACGCTTGCGCTGTCAGCCGTGCGGTATGGGGCCACATGGCGAACAGCGCGGGAACTACGGGACCGGCGAGAGCGGCAATGAGCGGCAACTAACGCTGCCAGCAGCACGCGGGAGAGGAGATGCCTCAGCGTTGTCGCGCGGTACGTCGCATTGCATCATCGCGCAGGATGCCGCCCGGCGCGCGAACGATCGTGCGTGAACGGCGGCATACCAATGGTTGAAGTCTTGCGGCGTTCCCGGAGCGGGCCTGTCTCCTCCAGCGGTAGCGCGCCAGCATAGCCGTCAGGCTGATAAAGCGAGGCTGGAGCGCGTGCTAACATTGTTGGTTATTACCTCCCGTTATCCAGTGACCTTGCAATGAATTCCGAGACGCTTTCGTCGCCACCGCCCTCTACCCTGGTCATCGCTTCGCGGGAAAGCCGCCTTGCGATGTGGCAGGCCGAACATGTGCGGTGTGCGCTGCACAAATTATATCCATCTTGTGACGTAAAAATCCTAGGGATGACGACGCGTGGCGATCAAATTCTCGATCGCACACTTTCGAAGGTCGGCGGCAAGGGCCTGTTCGTGAAGGAACTGGAGACCGCGCTGGCCGAGGGCCGCGCTGATCTTGCCGTTCACTCGCTCAAAGACGTGCCCATGGAGCTGCCGCCGGGCTTCATGCTGTCCACCATCATGGAGCGCGAGGACCCACGCGATGCGTTCGTTTCGAACGCCTATGACTCGCTCGCCGCGCTGCCCGCGGGCAGCGTGGTCGGCACCTCCAGCCTGCGCCGCGAGGCGATGCTGCGCGTGCGTTATCCGCAACTCGTGGTGCAGCCGTTGCGCGGCAACCTGGACACGCGGCTCGCAAAGCTCGACCGTGGCGATTACGCGGCGATCATTCTGGCCGCGGCCGGTCTCAAGCGTTTGGGCCTGGGCGACCGGATCCGCGCACATCTCGATCCGGATGACAGTTTGCCGGCCGCCGGACAGGGCGCGCTCGGCATCGAGATCCGTGCGGGGCGCCCTGAACTGGAAGCCTGGCTTTTCCCGCTGCATCACGAGCACACGGCGGCCGCTGTGGAAGCGGAGCGGATGGTGTCGCGCGCGCTGGGCGGCAGTTGCGAAGTGCCGCTGGCGGCTTACGCCACCTGGCGCGACGGCGCGCTGCACCTGCGCGGCATGGTGGCGACGCCCGATGGCCAGCGCGTGCTGAGCGCTCAGGCCTCGGCGCCCGCGCCGACTGTCGAGCGGGCCCTGCAGTTGGGCCGCGAGGTGGCGGACGCGCTCGAAAGCCAGGGTGCACTTGAAATCGTCCGTGCCCTCAGCACGGCGAGCGGTCCGGCGACTGGCGCGTGATGGCGGCACAGGCAGGCGTCAACTCATCCGCCACCTCGAATGGCCAGGTGCCGTATACGGTCGTGATCACGCGTCCGGCGGGCCAGTCGGCGGCGCTCGCAGCGCAACTGACGGCGGCCGGCATCGCCACACTCGACTTTCCGCTGATCGAGATTGCGCCTGCCGACGACGTGGCGCCGTTGCATGCTGTGTTGGGTGCACTCGAACGCTATGCGCTGGTGGTGTTCGTCTCGCCCAACGCGGTCGACTACGCGTTCACCCAGTTCGGCGCGATCTGGCCGCATGCGCTGCCTGTCGGCGTCGTCGGCCCCGGCAGCGTCGCGGCGCTGGCTCGTCACGGCGTCGAAGCGCCGGCGTATCGGGTGATCAGCCCCTCGGCCGCGGCGGACGACGAGGCCGCGCGCTTCGACTCCGAGGCGCTCTTCGCAGCCATCGACGCGTCGCTTGGCTCGGCCTCGCTCGAAGGCAAGCGCGTGCTGATCGTGCGCGGCGACGGTGGCCGCGAGTGGCTCGCCGACCGTCTGCGTGAAGCAGGCGTCGAAGTGGAAACCGTGGCGGCCTACCGGCGCCTCGTGCCGGAGCCGTCGATCGGCGCCTGGACCCGCGTGCATGAACTGCTGGCGGGCGAGCCGCACGCGTGGCTCGTCACCAGTTCCGAGGGCGTGCGCAATCTGGATGAACTGGCGCGCGAGCACCTGAACGCCGTCGAAATCGCGCAACTGAAGCGCGCCACCTTTGTCACGCCACACCCACGTATCGCGCAGACCGCGCGGGGACTGGGTTTTGATAGCATTACGGTGTCCGGTGCGGGCGATGAGCGCATCGCCCGTGCCTTGCTTTCTGCCGTACCTCCCGTTGTTCAACCGGTACCGACCAACCCGGCTCACTCACGCATGACAGAATCGAACGCTTCCACGAACGCCTCACCTCAGCCGGCTGCGGCCACAGCGTTGCCGCCCAATCCCCCCTTCACGCCCTACGAAGCGCAACAGCCGCGCCGCGGCGCGAGCGGACCGCTGCTGTGGTTTGTCGTGGTGATCGTTGCCTGTGCGGCCGTGGCCGGCGGTATTGCGCTCAATCGCAAGGTCATCCGACTCGACCAGCAGTTGACGCAGCGTCAGCAGGCCAACGACGCGCAAACCGCTGCACTGGGCGTGAAGACCGATCAGGCGGTGGCAACCGTGCATGAGATCGATTCGCAGATGTCGCAGCTCGAGGGCAAGCTGACCGATGCGCAGCAGGCTCAGCAAGCGTTGCAACAGCAATACGCCGATCTCGCGAGCAATCGCGACGACTGGACCCTCGCCGAAGTGGGGCAGATGCTGTCGAGCGCGAGCCAGCAACTGGAACTGACGGGTAATACGCAACTCGCATTGTTTGCGCTGCAAAGCGCCGACACGCGTCTGGCTGCGTCGGACAGTCCCCAGGCGCTGGCGGTGCGCAAGGCGATTGCCCAGGACATCGACAAGCTGAAGTCGGCGCCGTCCACCGATCTGACGGGCCTCGCCATCAAGCTCGATAACGCAATCGACCAGGTCGACTCGCTGCCGCTCAACGGCGAAGCGCTCATAGCGCACACCGTGCCGCACGCCGCTACGCCGGCCGATACCGCGCAGGTCGCCGCGGCCAGCGGCGAGCCGCGCTGGAAGGTGTTGTGGCGGGAGTTTTCGGCGGGCATCGCTCAGCAATTGACGAGTCTCGTGCAGGTGCGCCGCATCGACAATGCCGACGCGATGCTGATCACGCCCGACGAGGGCTACTTCGTGCGCGAGAACCTGAAACTGCGCCTGCTGTCGGCGCGCCTCGCCCTGCTGTCGCGCAACCAGACCACGCTGAAGTCCGATCTGCATGCGGCTGACGCGGCGCTCGAGCGGTATTTCGACAACGCGTCCAAACGCACGCAAACCGTGCGCGGGCTGGTGAAGGACGTGGACGATGGCTCGGCGGCCGTGGAAGTGCCGAACCTGAATACGAGCCTGCAGGCCGTCAACCAATACCGGAGCCGGGGTTAATCATGGCGATCCGGGGACTTCTTTGGCTGGCCCTGCTGTTTGTCATCGCGGTGGCGCTGGCGACGGTCGGGCGTTTCGATACAGGGCAGGTGCTGCTTGTCTACCCGCCGTACCGGGTGGACGTGTCGCTGAACCTGTTCGTGGTCGGACTGGTCGTGCTGTTTATCGTGGTGTATGCGCTGCTGCGCATTGTGCGCAACATCTGGCGCATGCCGCAGCGCGTGGCGGCTTACCGGGCCCGTTCGCGTGTGGCGAAGGCGCATGCGGCACTGCGCGATGCGATCGGCAATCTGTATGCCGGACGTTTCTCGCGTGCCGAGAAGGCCGCGCGCGACGCGCTCGCCAACGGCGACAACAAGGGCGCAGCGGGCCTGGTCGCGGCCACAGCGGCGCACCGGATGCATGAGTACGGGCGGCGCGACGAATGGCTGGCTCAGATCGACGAAGCTGACTGGCAGGACGCCCGCCTGATGGCAACTGCCGACATGCGCGCGGACGGCCGCGACGCGGACGGCGCGTTGGCCGCGTTGACGGAGATGCAGTCGCAAGGCGGCCGCCGCATTCATGCGCAGCAGATCATGTTGCGGGCGCAGCAGCAGTTGAAGAACTGGAGCGAGGTCCTCAAGCTCGTCAAGACGCTGGAAAAGCGCGAGGCGATCCACCCGGCGGTGGCGGTACGCTTACGCCAGCTCGCGGCCGAGAACCTGCTGCGCGACCGTCGTCACAACGCCGACGCGTTGCTGGAGTTGTGGCATTCGCTGTCGCCGACCGAGCGGCATTCGCCGCGCCTCGCCGATCTCGCGGCTGAATTGCTGGTGACGCTCAATCGTCCGCAGGACGCGCGCAAGATCGTCGAAGAAGCGCTGGCGCAGAACTGGGACGCGCGTCTGTTGCGGCGCTATCCGGATACGGCCGGCGGCGATGCGCTGCCGTTGATCCAGAAGGCCGAAGGCTGGCAGAAGGAGCGTCCGGAGGACGCCGATCTGATGTTCACGCTGGGCCGCCTGTGTCTGCATCAGCAACTGTGGGGCAAGGCGCAGTCGTTCCTCGAGACGGCGCTGAAGCTGGCCAACAACGAGACGCTGAAAATCCGTTCGCATCGGGCGCTGGCACGATTGCACGAGCAGCTTGGCGATAGCGAGAAGGCGAGCGAGCACTATCGGGAAAGCGCGCTAGCGATGAACGTGGTTTGAGCGGCAGGGGCCTGCCAGCGTGCTTCGGCACGATGGCAGAATGGCACAACGCCGCTGCGGCGCGGTTGCCTGTGGTTGGCTGCGGTTGCTTATACGCAGCGCCCGCCGTCCACTTCCAGGCACACGCCAGTGATGAAGTCCGCTTCGTCCGACGCCAGATAAAGGCAGGCATTGGCGATGTCCTGCGGCGTCGAGAAGCGGCCGAGCGGGATGCCGGCCAGAAAGCGCTTGCGGTTCTCCGGCGTGTCTTCAACACCCATGAACTCGGATAGCAGCCCGGTTTCGCCTATCACGGGATTCACGCAGTTCACGCGGATGCGGTCCGGTCCCAGCTCGGCGGCGAGCGCTTTGCTGGCGATAATCACCGCGCCTTTGCTGCCGTTGTACCAGACGAGGCCCGGCCGGGGCCGCACGCCTGCGGTCGAGGCGATGTTGATGAACACGCCGCCGCCTTGCTGGCGGAAGTACGGCACGAACGTCTGCACGCTCCAGTAGATGCTCTTCACGTTGACCGCGTAGACACGGTCGAACTCTGCTTCCGTCACGTCGAGCACGGGCTTGTTGCGATGCGTGGTGCCGGCATTGTTGACGACGACCTGCACGCTGCCGAAGTCTTCCAGCGCAGCCTCGCGCAGACGTTCCCAGTCGGCGCTCTGCGTGACGTCGCCGGGCACCGCGATAGCCTTGCCGCCCAGCAGCGCGATTTCGCTCGCGACGCGTTCGGCCGCCGCACCGTTCAGATCGTTGACCACGACGTTCGCGCCTTCGCGCGCGTAGGTCTTTGCAATGCCCTCGCCGAAACCCGAGCCGCCACCCGTGACGATGGCTGTTTTACCTGTCAACCGCATGATGTCTCCGTATTTGTCCGCGTTGTTGTTGCTGCTCATTGCACTGAGTACCTGACCGTGCACCTGCCTATGCCGCTGCTTTGCCCTGTCACCGCCCGTTACCCGTGCCGGATTGCGACCGTCTTCAGCACCGTAAAGCCGTAAAGCGCCTCAAACCCTTTTTCACGACCGTGGCCGGAATGCTTGACGCCGCCGAACGGCATCTCGACACCGCCGCCGGCTCCATAGTTGTTAATGAACACCTGGCCAGAGCGCACCCGCCTTGCCAAACGCAACTGGCGCGCGCCGTCGCGCGTCCAGATGCCCGCGACCAGGCCGTACGGCGTGCCGTTCGCGAGCGCTACCGCTTCGTCTTCGTCGGCGAAAGACATCGCGGCGAGCACGGGCCCGAACACTTCCTCGTTTGCCAGCCGGTGGCCCGGCGGCACATCGCGCAGCAGCGTGGGCGCCTGATAGAAGCCGGTTTCCGGCGCCTCGTGGATGACCTCGCCGTGTGCCACCATGGCAATGCCGTCGTGATGCGCATCGGAAAGAAAATCCCACACGCGTTGCTGTTGTTTGGCGCTGATGAGCGGCCCGCAGTCGAGATCGGCGTGCGACGGCCCGACCCGCAGTCCACTGAACGCGGCGCCGAGGCGGTCCAGCAAGGGCTCGTAGATCGAGCGCTCGATCAGCACCCGGCTGCCGGCCGAACAGGTCTGCCCGGCGTTTTGCACGATCGCCGAGACGAGCACGGGCAGCGCGGCGTCGAGATCGGCGTCGGCGAATACGATTTGCGGTGACTTGCCGCCCAGTTCGAGCGTGACGGGCACGTGATTCTCGGCGGCCATCTGCACGACCAGCTTGCCGGTGTCCGGCGAACCGGTGAACGAGATATGGTCGATGCCCGCATGCCGCGCGAGCGCCGCGCCCGCTTCGTGGCCGTAGCCGGTGACGATATTCAGCGCGCCGGTCGGCAAGCCTGCCTCCGCAGCCAGCTCGGCAACCCGCAGCACCGACAGGCAGGCGTCTTCCGCCGGCTTGACAACGCAGGCGTTACCCGCCGCGAGCGCCGCGCCGACGCTGCGGCCGAAGATCTGCATCGGGTAGTTCCACGGCACGATGTGGCCAGTCACGCCGTGCGGCTCGCGCACGGTGAAGACGGTATAGCCTGTCTGATAGGGGAGAGTTTCGCCGTGCAGCTTGTCGGCGGCGCCTGCGTAGAACTCGAAATAGCGGGCCAGTGCGGCCGCGTCCGCCCGCGCCTGGCGCAACGGTTTGCCAGTGTCGCGTGCCTCAAGCTGCGCCAGTTCTTCGTGGCGGGCGGCCACCAGCATGGACAGGCGGTACAGCACCCGGCCCCGGTCGGCGGCACTGGCGGCGCCCCATGGGCCTGCGAAGGCCGCCCGCGCCGCCCGTACCGCGGCCCCGATATCCGCCGCGGTGCCGCGGGCCAATTGCGTGAAGGGTTGTCCGTCAGACGGATCGAGCACGGGAATTGTCTCGCCTCCGGCAGGGGCGACCCATTCGCTGCCGATGAAGTGTTTCGCTTCTTCCATGCATGCTCCTGGCTGAAAAGGCTGTGAGGCAGGCGCCAAGCGCCAAGCGACTGCAAAGCGCCTGTAAGTCTGCGTCCGGGCGCTGCCGCGACCGCGCTTGAAATGGCGCTTGCAGCCGCGTTCGCAACGATTATCGCGCCGATCGTCCGGCCGGTGCCATCGGCCGATTGGCTATAATGCCGTATTCCGCACTTCCGGCCCGCTGTGCCACGCCCGACCTACGTTAGGCCCCGCATTGCGCGCTGTGTTCCAAATTTCATCCTGTTCAGAGAGCGCTCATGAGCTTCAATCACGTCCCCGCAGGCAAAGACCTTCCGCAAGATTTCAACGTCATCATCGAAATCCCGGCGCAAAGCGATCCGGTCAAGTATGAAGCAGACAAGGATCTGGGCCTGCTCGTCGTCGACCGGTTCATCAGCACCGGCATGCGCTATCCGGCCAACTACGGCTTCATTCCGCAGACGCTGTCGGGCGACGGCGACCCGGTCGACGTGCTGGTAATCACACCGTTCCCGCTGCTGGCCGGCTCGGTCGTGCGTGCGCGCGCGCTCGGCATGCTGCAGATGACGGACGAATCGGGCGTTGATGCAAAACTGATCGCTGTGCCGCACGACAAGGTCTGCCCGATGACGGCGAACCTGAAGTCGATCGACGACGTGCCGTCGTACCTGAAGGACCAGATCAAGCACTTCTTCGAGCAATACAAGGCGCTGGAAAAGGGCAAGTGGGTGAAGGTCGAAGGCTGGGCGGACGTCGAAGCCGCACACAAGGAAATCAGCGAAGGCGTGGCGAATTACAAGAAGTAAGCCGGGCCTTACTGCAAGAGATTAGAAAACCGTGCTGGCCCGAAAGGGCGGCGCGGTTTTTTCATTGAGGCGCGAATCTGGGCTGTGATTCGTGAGAGACGAATTTGGGCCGCTTCAAGCATAGGCATAGGCATAGGCACGCCACGGGCGTGTCACTCAAGCGCTACGCATTATCCGGCTCTTCAGCTTCGGTCTCTGACTCCGCCTCGACTTGAGCCACCACCGGCAATACAGATTCGAGCGTGCGCGCACCAGCTGCCAGCGCCCGCTTCTCCGGCGGCGATAGTCGCTTGACCCAGTACTCGGCGCTCGACGCGCTCGAGCGGTCCGCGAGTTCAAACGAAGCCAGCACCTGCACCGGCTTACGCGAGCGCGTATAGCGCGCGCCGGTGCCGCTTACGTGCTTGTCGAAGCGCGCCTGCACGTCAACGGCAATGCCGGTGTAGATGCTGCCGTCGGCACATTCGATCAGGTAAAGAAACCACGGCATGGCTAGCTCTTGAACGGATTATGGTCGCGCAACTCGTCGACATAGGCGTGAATGCTGTTCGTCTCGCTGTCGAGAAAGTGCGCCACCGCATCCGAAAACGCCGGGTGGGCGAGCCAGTGCGTCGAGCGCGTGACGGTGGGCAAAAAGCCGCGTGCCATCTTGTGTTCGCCTTGCGCGCCGCCTTCGAACACCCCGAGTTTCTCTTCGATGCAGAATTCGAGCGGCTGGTAGTAAGCGGTCTCGAAGTGCAGGCACGGCACATGTTCGAGCGCACCCCAGTAACGGCCGTACAACGTGCCGCCGGTTTTGTCGTCGCGCTGATACACCACTAGCGAACTTGCAATCGGCTTGCCCTCGTACTCGGCGATCACGAGCAGCAGGTTCTCCGGCATGGTCGCGCCAATCATGCGGAAAAACTCGAGATTCAGATACGGACTCGAAAAGTGCTCGCGGTAGGTCTGCTTGTAGCATTTGGCGAAGAAGCGCCATTGCGCATCGCTGATATCTTCGCCGCGCACGCGGCGCATCGTGATGCCCGCTTCGCGCACCTTGCGGCGCTCCGCACGGATGTTCTTGCGCTTCTTCTGCTCGAGCGTCGAAAGGAAATCGTCGAAGTCGCGATAGCCATTGTTCAGCCAGTGAAACTGCACGCCTTCGCGCTGCATCATGCCGAGTTCGGTGAGCGCGTCGGCCTCGCTGGCGGTCGGAAACAGCACATGCAGCGACGACACGTCTGCCTGTTCGGCAAACGCCATCAGCGTGGCGGCGAGGTGGCGCAGCGCGTGCGGGTCCGCCGCCAGTAGCCGGTTGCCCTGCACCGGCGTGAACGGTACGGCGCACAGCAGCTTCGGATAGTACGCGAGGCCGTTGCGCTTGTAGGCGTCGGCCCAGGCCCAGTCGAACACATACTCCCCGTAGGAGTGCCCCTTCAGGTACACGGGCGCTGCGGCGACGAGCCGGTCCGTGCGAGGGTCGGTCAACGTGACGAACTGCGGCGCCCAGCCGGTATCGGCGACAGCGGATTGGCTTGCATGCAGCGCGCTCAGGAACTCATGCCGCAGGAACGGCGTGGGCTGAGCTTGCTGGGCGAGGAGGGCGTTCCACTCGGCGGCGTCCACCTCGGAGGGCGAGGCCAGAATGCCCGTGCGATAATCAAAGCGTTGCTGGTTCAATCTGTTTGACTGTTCCTGATCTGAGCGGCGCTCCGCGTGTTGCGGAGCATCGTTCGTTTGTCCGTGTGTGTGTCCGTTGCGTCGCGCCGTCAGGCCGTCGTAACCGGCAAGCCGCGCGGCTTGCCCCCGATCCTGCCATGAAGACCCGAATCGCTCTTGCTCAACTCAATGTCACTGTCGGCGACTTCGCCGGCAACGTCGCGAAGATCGTCGCCGCGGCCCGCGCCGCGCACAACGATGGTGCGAAACTGCTGGTCGCACCGGAACTCGCGCTCTCCGGCTATCCGCCCGAAGACCTGCTGCTGCGTCCTGCCTTCTACGCCGCCAGTGCCGCGGCGCTGGCCGATCTCGCCGCGCAACTGAAGCCGCTCACTGGCTTGCACGTGGTGGTCGGTCATCCGCACCGCGACGCCGCGCACGGCCATGGTAAAGCAAACGCGCCAATCGAGCGCGGCGTGCCGCCAGTCGATACCTTCAACGCCGCTTCCCTGATTGTCGACGGCGAGGTGGTGGGCACCTATCTGAAACAGGATCTGCCCAACAGCGAAGTGTTCGACGAGAAACGCTACTTCGCGTCGGATCCAAAACCGTTCGTGTTCGAGCTGGACGGCACCCGGTACGGCATCGTGATCTGCGAAGACGTCTGGCATGCGCCGGCGGCCCAGCAGGCCAAGGCAGCCGGCGCCCAGGTGCTGTTGATCCCGAACGGCTCGCCCTATCACCTCAACAAGGAAGCGGTACGGGTCGATATCCTGCGGGCGCGGATTCGTGAGACCGGCCTGCCAATGGTCTACGTGAACATGGTGGGCGCCCAGGACGAACTCGTGTTCGACGGCGGTTCGTTCGTGCTGGACGGCAACGGCGAAATGGTCGCGAAGATGGCGCAGTTCGAGGAAGGGCATGCGATTGTCGAATTCGACGGCGCGCGCCCGGTGCCCGGCAAGGTTGCGCCCGAGCAGTCGCCGGAGGCGCAGGTCTATGCGGTGCTCGTGATGGGCGTGCGCGACTACGTCAACAAGAACGGCTTTCCGGGCGCGCTTATCGGCCTGTCGGGTGGCGTGGATTCCGCGTTGGTGCTGGCCGTCGCGTGCGACGCGCTTGGCGCCGAGCGGGTGCGGGCCGTGATGATGCCGTCGCGCTACACGGCGGACATCTCGACCACCGATGCCGCCGAGATGGCGCGCCGGGTCGGCGTGCGCTACGACGAGATCGCGATTGCGCCGATGTTCGACGCTTTCCGGACTTCGCTCGCCGATGAGTTCGCCGGCCGCGCGGAAGACGCCACCGAGGAAAACATCCAGGCGCGGATTCGCGGCACTTTGTTGATGGCGTTGTCGAACAAGTTCGGCTCGATCGTGCTGACTACCGGCAACAAGAGCGAGATGGCGGTGGGCTATTGCACGCTATACGGCGACATGGCCGGCGGCTTCGCCGTGATCAAGGACATCGCCAAGACGCTGGTCTACCGTCTGTGCCACTACCGCAACGCGGCCACCACGTTCCCCAAGCAGGACATCATCCCGGAGCGGATTCTTACGCGCGCGCCGTCGGCCGAACTGCGCGAGAACCAGACCGACCAGGACAGCCTGCCGCCGTATGAGGTGCTCGACGCCATCATGCGCATGTACATGGAAGAGGACCGCTCGCTTGCCGAGATCATCGCCGCGGGCTACGCGGCGGCGGATGTGAAGCGCGTCACGCGCCTCATCAAGATCAACGAATACAAGCGCCGTCAGGCGCCGATCGGCATTCGCGTGACGCATCGCGCGTTCGGCCGCGACTGGCGTTATCCCATCACTTCGCGCTACACCGAGCCGGTCGAATGAGGGAAGGTCGAGCTGCGGTCTGCGCTGCAGCTTGAGTGGTGGCTCGAGCGGCGGCCTCAGCGGCGGAATGAGCGACCGTTCGCAGCGCGTTCTGAATGAGGCGCGCCGGAATATCCGCAGGCCGTGCGGCGCAGCGTAGAATCAAAGCTATCGATTTCCTTTCGATTTTCCGAACAACTATCCGATCAAGAGACGAGGTACGCCATGAAGCGCATCACTGCAGTCATCAAACCCTTCAAGCTCGACGAAGTCCGCGAAGCGCTCGCCGAGGTCGGCCTCACCGGGTTGACGGTTACCGAAGTTAAAGGCTTCGGGCGCCAGAAGGGGCACACGGAACTGTATCGCGGCGCCGAATATGTGGTCGACTTCCTGCCAAAAGTGAAGATCGAAGTGGTGGTGGCGAACGACCAGTGCGACCAGGTAATCGACGCGATCATCGGTGCGGCGCGCACCGGCAAGATCGGCGACGGCAAGATCTTCGTGGCTGACGTTGAGCGGGTGATCCGCATTCGTACCGGCGAGGAAAACGAGGCAGCGGTCTAAGGGCTAAGGCAAGAACGTGCAGCGGACGCAGAGCCGCTCACGCCAATAAAAAACGGTGCGATACCCTTGCGGATATCGCACCGATACGCGCCTCTCGCAGCAGCGTGAAAAAAATTCTAAAGCTGTTCTAACTACACCGTTCGCTTAGAACGAGTGCTGGATACCTGCATAAACACCGGTTTGTTGATGGCCCGGAGTCGGGTTTTCGTTGTACGTAATCGAGCTACCCGAACCGCTGTTGCCGCCAGGACCTGCTGCGTTGGCATCGAGACCGAAGTTAGCGGTCTTGCTGTTACGCGTTTGTGCGACCTGGATGTCGAGCAACGTACGCTTGGACAGGTTGTACGAACCACCAATCGTGTAGATGTTCGCGTTGCCTGCACCGTTGTTCGCGTTGACGTGATACACGGCTGCAATAAGTGCTGCTGCCGGCGTAGCTTGCCACGTGATACCGCCCCATTCCTGGTCGGTCGTCGTCGGCGTGCCGATAGGTACACCGGTCTCACCCGAAGTACGTGCGCCCTGGTACACAGCCTGAATCTTGAACTGGCCGAGGAACACGTTGACGCCGGCGAAGTACTCGCGGCCGTAGCTGAACGGACCGTTCGGAGAACCGGCGGTCGGATCGCCGAGGCTACCGTTGACGTTATTGCGGATTTCGTCGTACAGGCCGCGAACCTGGAACAACGCGTTCGTGTAGGTCAACTGCAGACCGTCTTCACGACCTTGTGCCGAACCGTTGCCGCCATTGAAGGCCGTCGAGTTCGAGAAGGCGTATTGGCCGTACACGTCAAAGCCGTAGAACTTCGGCGACTGGTACGAAACGTTGTTGCTCGACTGCGGCCAGTTGCGGCCACGGACCAGCGACGCCGACGACCAGTTCGATTGACCGAACGGGTCGAAGTCCCATACGCCGTTGGAGATGAACAGTTCGCGACCGAGGAGCAGGGTACCGAACTGATCGTTCGCCACGCCAACTGTTGCCCAGCGATTCCAGAGGGAGCCGGCAGAGCCGAGTGCGCCGGAAGCCGTGCTGAACGAGCCTTCCAACTGGAACAGCACCTTGTTGCCGCCACCGATATCTTCCACACCCTTCAAGCCCCACAGGCTGGTGCCCCAGTCGCCGCTCTCAAGGCGAACACGCGAGGTGGAGCCCGTGTAATTAGCATTCGGAAGACCGCTGATGTATTCGACACCGGCATCCAGGCGACCGTACAGCGTCACGCTGCTTTGGGCGTGCGCAACTACACCGGCCGACATCAACGCCGCGGCGAGTAATGCTTTCTTCATCTTCTCCTCCATACCCTGTCAAAAGAAAAACCCAGTACTGCGAATGGTGTCCGGACGCCAGAGGCGCCGAACAGAAATCGGTACCAGGGAGACGGTTTGGGTCGATCGGGTGTGTTGTCATGACGGTGCAGCGTGGAGCTATCTTTAACGTCATGCCGATCCCTCGTCGACCGGTATCTCCTCTGCGTTTTGAAGTGAAACTACTTTTAATCAACTTTGTTTTGGTACTTTGGTTACTAATTTATCAAAAATACCCATCGATGGGAGAAGAAAATGGTCCCAAGCCGCGTAGGTGTCTCCAAATTGCAATAGTGGTGTGATCGAGGACGTGTGGCGGCATCGCCAAAACACCATGAAAGCCTTGTCTGACAAGGGAATCACGGCTCGCGTCAGGCAACGTTAAGGATTGCCACTATTGACGATGGAAAACGGCGGGAGTAGGGCGGAAAACGGGATGTTGGCGCGGGATTTGGGACGTTTTACGCTGCAAAGCGCGAATTGGAAATGAAAAAAGGCGCTGTTTGTAAGCGCCTTGTAATACTACACAAACTACAGCCTTGTCCTATCTGTTGTCTAAACGTTATTTGAGGCTGCCGGAGAGGAATTGCCTGAGCCGTTCACTTTTCGTGTTCCTGAATACTTCGTCCGGATGTCCTTCTTCCTCGACCCGCCCCTGATGCAGGAACATCACGTGATTCGACACGTTGCGGGCGAAGGCCATTTCGTGAGTGACGACGATCATCGTGCGGCCTTCCTCGGCAAGCGTCTGCATGACCTTCAGCACTTCGCCCACCAGTTCCGGATCGAGCGCGGAGGTCGGCTCGTCGAACAGCATGACGTCGGGATGCATCGCCAGCGCCCGCGCAATGGCGACCCGCTGCTGCTGGCCGCCGGACAGGTGCGACGGATACTGCTTTTCCAGCCGTGGTGCGAGACCGACCTTTTCCAGATATTGACGCGCGCGGTCTTCCGCTTCGCGGCGAGGCAGACCGAGCACATGGACCGGCGCTTCAATGATGTTCTCCAGCACGGTCATGTGCGCCCACAGGTTGAAGTGCTGGAACACCATCGCGAGCCTGGTGCGCACACGCTGCAACTGTTTAGGATCGGAGACTTTTAGCGCGCCGGTTTTGTCTTTCAGCGTGCGAACCTCTTCGCCGTCGACGAAGATGCGGCCCGAGTTCGGCTGCTCGAGAAAGTTAATGCAGCGCAACATCGTGCTCTTGCCTGAGCCGGATGAGCCGATCACGCTGATCACGTCGCCGGCGTTCGCGCGCAACGAGACGCCCTTGAGGACTTCGTTGTCGCCGTATTGCTTATGGAGCTCGTCAACGAAGAGCTTTTGCTTCCTGGTGTTCATGAGTCGGGGTCCTTGACGGCTTATTTGCCTTGCGGCCGCAAGTAAGCGAGCCAGTGGCGCTCGGCGCGGCGGAACAGCCACACGAGCGTGAAAGAAATCACCAGGTAGAGCAGGGCGGCGAGGCCGAACGCGTTGAACGACTGATAGGTTGCGGAGTTCACGTCGCGGGCAATCTTCAGGATGTCCGGCACGGTGGCGGTGAAGGCGACCGTCGTGGCGTGCAGCATCAGGATCACTTCATTACTGTAATAGGGCAGCGCGCGGCGCAGTGCGGACGGCAAGATCACGCGTCGGTACAGCGTGAACGGCGACATCCCATAGGCGCGCGCGGCTTCGATCTCGCCATACGGCGTCGCCTTGATGGCGCCGGCGAAAATCTCGGTGGTGTACGCGCAGGTGTTCAGCGTGAAGGCGAGCAGCGTGCAATGCATGCCGTCGCGGAAGAATGCGTTGGTGAGTGCGTGATCGCGGATCACTGCGAGGCTGTAGAGGCCGGTGTAGCAGAGCAGCAACTGGACGTAGAGCGGCGTGCCGCGAAAGATGTACGTATACAGCCACACGAGGCGCGAGAGCCACTTCTTCTTCGAGACCCGCGCAACCGCTAGCGGAATCGACAGGCAGAAGCCGAGACCGATCGACACGACCAGCAGCCACAACGTGATCACGAGACCGGTGAAGCGGTAACCGTCGCTATAGAGGTAGTTGCGCCAGTATTCCTGAATGATCTCGATCATAGATCCGCCTTTCGTACGCCGGTCGAGTAGCGCTTTTCGAGGTACATCAGCACAAAGTTCGAAACCGTGGTGATGACGAGGTAGATGGCACCTGCAAGCAGGGTAAAAAAGAAGAACCGCAAGGTGCCCTTGCCCGCGTCCTGTGAGGCTTTCACGACGTCGGCGAGGCCGATGATCGAAACCAGCGCCGTGGCCTTCACCATCACCTGCCAGTTATTGCCGATGCCAGGCAGCGCGAAGCGCATCATCTGCGGGAACATGATGCGGGAAAACACCTGCCAGCCGGTCATGCCGTAGGCGGCGCCCGCTTCGAGCTGGCCGCGCGGCACGGCGAGGAACGCGCCACGGAAGGTCTCGGTGAAGTACGCACCGTAGATGAAGCCGAGCACTGCGACGCCGGCCACGAATGGGTCGATGTCGATCTGGTCCCAGCCGAGCAGATCGGTCAGGTTGTTCAGACAGATCTGCAGGCTGTAAAACAGCAGCAGCATCAGCACGAGGTCGGGTACGCCGCGCACGAGGGTCGTATAAACCGTGCCGACGCTGTACGAGACACGGTTTTTCGACAGTTTGGCCGCCGCGCCGAGCAAGCCCAGCACAAAGGCGAATGCAAGCGACAGCACCGCCAGCTTGACGGTCTGCCAGGTGCCGTTGAGAAGCAACGGGCCGTAGCCTTGAAGGAACATATGGGGTCCTTGACGATGCGTGAGGTGCGCACCGCGAAAGACGCGGTCTGACTGCACCGCTGAGCAAATCATGACCGTCCAGCCGTTGCCGGCTGGGCAGCGCGTTTTCCGACTGTATTACCAGGTTCGCGGCAGGCCCATGCGGGTCCGTCCCGAGTCCCGGATGCTGCGGAGCAGCTTAGGCGCGAGGCGCCTGGCCGGTCAGATCGGTGTCGAAACCGACCAACTGGCTGTGGGCGGTAGTCGTTTCGAAGGGCGGGTAGCGGGCGTCGAAGTCGATGCGCACGGTTTCCATTCCTTCGACCTCGCGCCGGTGGTCGCGACCTCGAGCGCCACGCACACTGCGAACATCTTCATGTTTCTCCTCTGGTCCCATGCAACATCGTTGTGCTGATCACGACGGATCGTCGTGATGGAACGGTCTTGATGACCGCCATCTTGTGGCCGGCCGTCGCTATTCTAGGCGGTCAAAATTGTCGTGCTGGATCGTTTTGTCCGGCCGTACAGGGCTCCCGCGGGTTCCCCCGTTGGCCCTCGCAGTTGTCATCGCAAGGCCGCACGCCTGAGTCCGCCCGAAAAGCGCGGTATTTTACCCGAACGTGCGTACGATGCCAGTATGACGACCCAGTGTCCGGCAGCGGAGCGCCCGGTTTGTCCAGGGTAGGTACAGGCACACGCAGTGATGGACGCCCGGCCCGCGGTGGTTCGGTCGACGCGCGGATTGCCCGGATTTATAGAACGATCCAGTGCGTCCGCGCGGGTTGTTCCGGATGCGGTGCGCCCATACATTCAGAGCATCGCAATGCACACTCATCGGAAAACCCCATGATCGAGATCCGCCGCTCTGAAGAACGAGGTCACGCCAACCACGGCTGGCTCGACTCGTATCACAGCTTCTCGTTTGCCGACTACCACGACCCGGAGCATATGCATTTCGGACCGCTACGCGTGATCAATGAAGATCGCATCGCCGGCGGACAGGGCTTCGGCACGCACGGGCATCGCGACATGGAGATCGTGACCTACGTGCTCGACGGCGCGCTCACCCACCGCGACAGCATGGGTAACGGCTCGACGATTCGCCCCGGCGATGTGCAGCGCATGAGCGCCGGCACGGGCGTGAGGCACAGCGAATTCAATGCATCGGAGCACGAACCGGTGCATCTGCTGCAGATCTGGGTCTTGCCGCAGCGCGCGGGCGATCAGCCGGGTTACGAGGAAAAGCGCTTCGACGATGCCGACAAGCGCGGCCGTCTGCGTATCGTTGCATCGCCGGACGGTCGTGATGGGTCGGTGACGATTCACTCGGACGCGTCGATCTATGCGGCGCTGATCGACGGCGCCGAGCAGGCAGCGCTACCGTTGCCGGCTGGCCGGCGCGCCTATGTTCACGTCGCCCGCGGCGCGCTCACGGTCAACGGCGAAGCACTGACGGCGGGCGATGCCGCCATGATCGTGGATGCCGCTACCGTGACGCTGAAGCAGGGTCGGGACGCCGAGGTGCTGGTGTTCGACCTCGGCTCGCGAGATAGCTGAGCGAAGGAGCGATTGAGCGGGCAGGGGAGAACGCCATGCCGCTTTGGTATCCTGCGCAAACAGAAACGCCACGGAAGAGACTTCCGTGGCGTTTCTGTTGCACGGCCGGCGCCCCGTAGCGCGCTGGCCATGCGTTGGCAGCACTAACTTACTGGTTAGCTGCCGGGGCCGATGCTGCGCCCTGATGATGTTGCCAATGCTCACGCATCTTTTCGTGGCGAGCTTCCATCTTGGCCCAACGCTGCTTGAGGGCCGTGCTGACGATGGTCTTCTGCTTGTCGTTCAGGCCGTTGTAGAAGTTGAGCCAGGCTGCCACGGTCTGTTCGCGCAACTGGTGGTTCTGCTCTTCAGCCTTCTGATGGAGATCGTGCAGGGCGTTCAGATCGAGGATCGGCTGCTGTTGCAGTGACTTCAGCTGGTCGTGCAGCTGCTTGTGAGCGGCGCGCCCGGCTTCACGATTCTGCTTCATCGTGTCGAGTGCGGTTTGCCACTGCTTTTCCTGCTCCGGGCTCAGGTTCAGCTGGCTGTGCAACTTGGCTAGTTCTTCCTTGAAATGACCATGGTGGTGCCAGCCCCCCGGGCCCCCGGGGCCGCCCTGACCATCGGGTTGAGCGGCATAAGCGCCGAGACCAATAGCAAGCGATGCTGCGGCGACGGCGACGAAGCGTGACATTTTTGTAGACATGAGTGGCTCCTTATAATGGAATAGCCGACGATGCAAACACGGCAACACAGGACGGGATGCATTCGGTAAGACACAGCGTAAAGACCCGCGAAGCGCGCTGTGTTACCTGAGCGCGTGTGGCTATTACGCGACATTACTGGCGCCTTTCGCCGTAACACCCGGTAACCCTTTGAGGGGTGTCCGGCCCGGAAACCCCACCTCCTGCGCGTTAAACTTCATCTCATGGCTACTCAAATACTTGTCGTCGATGACGACCTCGAACTCCGCGACCTGCTGCGCGACTATCTGGCCCGCCAGGGCATTGAGGTGTCGGTGCTGCACGACGCCGGCTCACTCGAGCGGCGGCTGGAGCGCGAGCGCCCCGATCTGATCGTGCTCGACCTGATGATGCCGGGTGTGGACGGCCTGACGGCGCTGCGCAAGCTGCGCGCCGCAGGTGATGACATCCCGGTGATCATGCTGACGGCGCGTGCCGACGACGTGGACCGCATCGTCGGCCTCGAACTGGGCGCAGACGACTACCTCGGCAAGCCGTTCAATCCGCGCGAACTGCTCGCGCGCGTGCAGGCCGTGCTGCGGCGCCGCCGCACGCTGCCCTCGGCGGCCGCTCCTGAGCAGCGCGAACCATTTACGTTCGGGCGTTTTACGCTGGACTTCCAGTCACGCACCCTGAATCTCGAAGACAAGCCGCTGACCTTGTCAGGCAGTGAGTTCGCGCTCCTCAAGATCTTCGTTAATCACCCAATGCGCACGCTCACCCGCGAGCGCCTGCTCGAATTGCTGCATGGTCCGGAATATGACGGCACCGACCGCGGCATCGACGTGCAGGTCTGGCGTCTGCGCCGCATCCTTGAAACCGATCCGTCCACTCCGCGCTTTATCCAGACCGTTCGCGGCCGCGGTTATGTGTTCGTGCCGGATGGCGAACAGCATGCGCCGACCCATTGATTCACTGTTTGGGCGGCTGGCGTTGCTGGTCGTCGGGGTGCTGCTGCTGTCGCATTTCGCGGGGTATGCGCTGTTTCGCCTCGAGCGCAGCCAGTTTCAGAACCGCTATGCCGTAGAAGAGGCCACCTTCCTTGTTGACGCGGTGCGTCAGCACGTCTTGCATACGCCCGATCAGCCGTTGCCTTCGCGGGTGCGCCTCGTCGACCCGGCGAGCAAGGACGTGCCGCCGGTGCAAGAGGACTCGAATACGCCGCTTGACCATTTTCTGGACGACGTGCGCGACCGCATGCCGCCCGGCACCCAGGTGCGCCTCGGCGATCCTGGTAAGCCGCCTACGCTGTGGGTACGCCAGGCAAGCGATCGCAACTGGATCGTCGTGCCGGTTCAGCCGCTGCGTCCGCCGCGTTCCGTGGACCGCATGGTGCTGTGGCTCACCATCATCTTTACATTTGCCGTGATGGCGGCGCTCTTTGCCGCATGGCAATTGCAGCAGCCGTTGCGCTCGCTTGCCAGCGCGGTCGCCCGCTTTGGCCGTGGCCAACCGGTGCCGCCGGTGCCGGAGCGCGGGCCGCGCGAATTGCGTCAGTTGACCCATGGCTTTAATCAGATGGTCCAGGAAGTGGCGCGCACGGAAAACGATCGTGCGGTGATGCTCGCGGGCGTCGCGCATGACCTGAAGACGCCACTGGCGCGGCTGCGGCTACGCGCCGAGATGATGGACGAGGCCAAGGTGCGTGACGGTGTGGTGCGCGACGTCGATTCGATGACGCATATCGTCGAGCAGTTTCTGGTGTTCGCGCACGACGGCGCCGATCGGAGCGAGGCCTTCGAGGTCGATGCGCAGTGCGAGCGCGTCGTGCGCAGCTACCGGGCGGTGGCGGCGGGTGCGGCCAGCGTTCTGACCGACCTGAAGGCGGGCCCCGGCTTCCTGCTGCCGGCCGCCACGCTCGACCGCATTCTTTCAAACCTGCTCGATAACGCGCATGCCTACGGCGCCCCGCCGGTCGTGGTGGCAACGGCCCGCACCTCGGCGGGCTACACCTTGTCCGTTCAGGACAATGGCGGCGGGATTGCGGCGCAGGACCTGATCAACGCGAGCCGGCCGTTCGTGCGGCTCGATCCGGCTCGCGGCGGCAATGGCCATAGCGGGCTGGGGCTGGCAATCGTCGAACGGCTGGTGCGGCGCGCCGGCGGGGAATGGGAAATCGGCAATCACGGCGGGCGTGGCCTGCGGGTGTTGATGAGCTTCCCGTTTGAGGCCGTGCCGCGCATGACGTCAATTTCGGAGAGCGCCTGGTAGCGGTTGCGTAGCGGCCGGTTACTCCGCAAACAGCGTATTCAGCGCACTGGCCGCTTCGCTGTCCACCGTGTTCCACGTCACGGTCTCCGCCTCGAAAATATAGTGCGTAGTGTATTTGCCGAGGCGCGTGAGAATTTCCTCCTGAATCAGCTCCGGCGCGACTTCCAGCTTCAGATACCACGCAGTCGACGATAGGCGCGTCTGAAAGGCGCCGTACTCGGCCAGCAGATGATCGAACGCGTCAGCATCGTGATCGCGGCAAACGATGACCAGATTTCCCTTCATGCATCTCTCCCGATAGTGCGGTAACGACAAGCTTCATATGAAGCTTGATCATACCTGCTTAGCTCGGGGGCGGCGGCGCGCGGCGCGGACAGAGTCCCGCTGGCTGCCCATGCCAGCTCACCAGGTCGTGGCGGCGGTGCGCGCCGGCGGCGCGGTGTCGTCCGGCGGGAGCGCCTCAGTGCGGTCGCGGCCGCCCGTTTTGGCGGCATAGAGCGCCAGATCGGCGCGGCTCACGATTTTCTCGGGCAGATCTTCCGGCGACAGTTCGGTAATGCCGATGCTGACACTCAGGTTGGCCGAGGCCGGCAGCTTGGTCGACGGCACGGCCTTGAGCCGGGTGCGCAGCCGTTCGACAACCTCGCGGCCGCCTTCGAGTGCAGTGGCCGGCAACAGGATGCCGAATTCCTCGCCGCCCAGCCTGCCGATCGCGTCGCTGCCGCGCAGTTCGGCGCGGCAGGTATCGACGAAGTGCTCGAGCGCACGGTCGCCGGCGGCGTGGCCGAAGCGATCGTTGATCTGCTTGAAGTGATCGAGGTCGCCAATCGCCATACACAGCGGTTGGCCGCTCGCGCGAGCACGTTCGATTTCGTGCCGCAGCAGGTCGAGGAAGTAGCGGCGCGACAGGGCGCCGGTCAGCGCATCGTGGCGGGCCTCGGCGGCCAGCAGCGTGTTGGCCGATTGCAACTGCTCGGCAAGGTCGCGCGTGGCCCGGTGGTGGCGGCGCTCGCGCACATAGGACACAGTAATCACCCACGCCAGTGCCGCGGTGCCGGCCAGTGTCAGAAACACCAGCAGGCGGTCGCGCTTATGGTTGCGCAGCAGTTCGGGCCAGGCGGCGAGCGGATCGACCAGATGGGCGGACAGCCCCGAGTTGAGACCGCCGCGCGTTTCATAGAGGGCCGGCGCGGACCGGTCCGCGGTGCCGAACAGTTGCACCGCGATGTCCGCGGGCACCCACGGCGCCTGCTCGCGCACCTGCTCCATGTCCGCCTCGATCTGGACGTCCGGAAAGTCTCCGTGGCGATAGATGTTCTGGCGTTCGGCGGCGCTCATCTGCTTGATGTGTCCATCCGGCAGGACGTGGCCTTCCAGCGCGCTGTTGTGGGCCATGATGATCACGCCATTCTCGTCGGCGACGAAGGTCCCCGCATGGGCGACCCAGTGGCGCAAGCGCGAAATCCCGACCTTGGCGATCACCGCACCGACCAGCACGCCGTCGTCATACACCGGCGCGGCGATGAAGATGCCCGGTTCGCCGCTCGCACGCCCGACACCGTAGGCCTCGCCGAAGGCGCCAAGCAGCGCGTTGGACAGAAAGTTGCGCCCGCGCATGTCGATGCCGATGAAGTTGCGGCTCTGCGTGTTGCTGGACGCGACGCACAGGCCGTTGGCGTTGACGAGCCAGATGGAGTCGAGTCCGGAAAAGCCCTGGGCGTCATGCAGGAAGCCGCTGAGGGCCTGCAGTTCGGGTACCTTGAGCAGGGTTGTGCGCAGTGTCTCGACCGGCACGGCGCTACTTGCGGCATACCCTTGCGACTGCGAGAGCGCGTGCTGGACGACGTTGATTTCCGCCATCGTGGCCGGAATGGCGCGGGACATGGAGAGGTCACTGGCGATCACTTCGGCCATGTTGTCGACGATCGACGAAGACATCTGCCGTTGCGAGTGCAGGGCGGCATCGAGCTCCTGCTGAACCATCCGGTCCGCAATCATGCCGGACAGGAACCAGCACACGAGCACCACCAGCCCGAAGCTGAGCGGTCCGATTGCCTGGCGCAAGGAATTCCTGTTCATCGACTCTTTGATCCGTCTGACTTGGGTTGCAACAAAGGTCAATCGTTGCAGCGCGCCGGCGCTGAGTCGTTGCTGGGGGCGGTGGATGATTCGCGGCGATCGTGGACCGCCGGGTCTCTTATGTATATCTGGCTGGCCCGAACCGTGCGCCCTGTCACGATTTTAACCGCCAGGTGGCGCAGCGCCATCCGTTATTGCAATTCGGCGCGCCCCTATCAGGTAATTAACGACCAAAGGGGTCGCTTTCTGAACGGCGCCGCGGGTTTTCCAGATGTATCCGGCATACCACGCGACCGGCCGGCCGAAATCCGTTCGCGCGCGGCCGCGTCACTGATTTGCCGCGAAAGGTTGTGCCTGAAACACAGGTTGTAGTAGTGTCGTGCCGTCCAAAACAAGGAAAGCTCGCCAGCCCCAGGGCGGCGCCTGTCGTGACAGGCAGCCGGAGCGGCCCTCCAGGGTGATTTGACGGGGGGAAGATGCCCCCGGCCGCCGCCGGTCATTCTCTCTCCGACGCTAACGATTACCTCGCATATGCTTGTTGTCATGCCTGATTTCTGCTTTCCGGACCGACCTTCCGGCCTTCGCGCCGGGTTTGCCGCGCGAGCGGCAAACCTCGCCTGTTCCGTCGTCCCGGCGCCGCTCGATGCGGTCTGTCTCCACGTAGCGTATGTAAACAGGAAGGGTGCTGCCTGATGGACTTCAGTTT
>Ga0116109_1000088_pt1 | contig 23866 bp, 19 predicted proteins | sample June2015DPH_8_10_2_FD_89718 | JGI IMG/M metagenome (GOLD analysis project Ga0116109, IMG submission 89718) | Peatland microbial communities from SPRUCE experiment site at the Marcell Experimental Forest, Minnesota, USA - June2015DPH_8_10 | ecosystem: Environmental > Terrestrial > Soil > Wetlands... | reverse complement strand
CCTTCCAGCGCACGCCGGGTCGCCTCGAAATCGGTCACATCGCACGCGATGGCGTGTGCGCGCTGTCGCCGGTCATAAGCGCTCGCATCGATTCTCGATTACTGAATGCTTTCGCCCTTCGCTGGGAACGCGCTAACCGTGATGCTCCATCAGCCTCGCACGATCCGCGAATGCGCGCGGTCCACTAGCGGACGCGATGTGCCTCCACGTAGGCCGCGAGCGCGCCGAGCGTGGCGAAAATTTTCTGATTGTCCGGATTGTCCGAACGCAGTTCGAAGCCGTATTTCTTCGAAATCAGCAGCGCGATTTCGAGGATGTCAATCGAGTCGAGCCCTAAGCCGTCGCCATACAGCGGCGTATCTGCCGACAGCGTGCCGAGTTGCACGTCTTCGAGATTCAGTTCGCCGACGATCAACGCCGCGAGCTCTTCTTCCAGTTTATTCATTGTCTTGTGTGCAGGGATCAACGCCAGTGGAAGGGGTGAACCAGGCCAGTACCCGGGCCCCTGCGCGAGCCGTGGCAGCGCAGCCTCCACCCCTGTCGAACCGGCAATCCGCCTGCTTTTCGAGATTGTAAGCGTGGGGCGATTCTAGCGAAGCACCCCCGCCTCGTATACCTGGAAAGGGTTACATGAAGTTTTGCGCCTCCACGCGCTACCAGTAAGCGAATGAACGACAAAACCCGCAGTGCGCCGCAGTCAGAACGGTACGCTAGAATGCCGCCCTCCGCACTCACGACGGGCAGCCACACAAACAGTTACAAAAGCGATTGCGAACCCGGTGCGCCCGGACGGGTCTTTTAAACAGGTTCCTATCAGGAACAAAAAATGCGTAGCGACAGGTATCGTCGGAGACGAGCGGCGCGCAATTCATGTGATGAAAGAACGAAACTCGCTGGCGAACCGGCATTGAAATATCCCCATATATGCAGCGTATCGACCTTATTTCTGGTGTGTTGTTCGGGGCGACCATCCGCGAGACGGTGTCCCGCGAATGGCCACAACGAACCACAGCAATTCACGTCCCGCCTGCCGACGTGTCGGCACACGCTCGCGTGCGCTCGTCCCGGTGTGCATGCTGTGCTTTTCCATCTTTCAGCTGCGCAGGGAGCAAGCCATGGCGCCGCTAAACCGTATCGTGCGTGGAGCTGCCACGGTCGGCGTGATCGCAGCATGTGAGCTCGGTACGCATTACGCGGCCAGCACGCCGGGCACCGAGGGTTTCGGCTTCGCCGTAGTCGTTGCCCCATTGCTGCTGATTGCCCTCGCCGCTGCGGCTCGCACACCGCACCGCGTCTGGGCATTACCGCTGTGGGCTTGCGGCTGCGCTGCGTTGTGGCTGGCACGCGCACCGCTCGTGCGCCACTTCGAATGGGGTGCCTATTTCGAACATCTGAGCATCAACCTCGTCATGGCGTTTGTGTTTGGGCGCACGCTTGTAGCCGGCCGCCAGCCGCTTTGCAGCCAGTTCGCCGCAGTGGTTCACGGCACGCTCACGCTCACCGTGGCGCATTACACCCGCCAGATCACGCTCACGTGGACCGCGTTCTTTCTGACCATCGCGGGCGTGTCGACGCTACTGTTTGTCACGGCGCCGCTGGTTGTGTGGTCAACCTTCGCCAATTACATGACGCTACCGCTAGTCGCGGTAATGTTCGTCGGTGAGCATGCGTGGCGGCGCGTGGCGCTGCCCAATGTGCAGCGCTCCAGCATGTTCGCCGCGGCCCGCGCCTACCAACATACGATGCACGGCCGCGCAGAACGCGCACAATGAACCCAGCTTCGATCTCCGCGCTGCGTCGAATGACGAGAGTGCGGATCCTTAGCCATTGCCTTGATTGACGTTATGCCGAGCCTTCCTCTGCTATTCCACTCGTCGTCCGCACAAACGATCGCCTGGCGCGACGGCTCGCCGGTCTCCATACGCGAGTTTCTCGCCGACGTGACGCGCCTCGCGAAGGTGCTTCCGGCGGGCGGCCATGTGTTCAACATGTGCACCGATCGCTATCGTTTCGCGGTCGGCCTGTGCGCGACGCTGGTGGCCGGCAAGATCAGCCTGCTGCCCTCCGCGCATACACCGGAAGCGGTGCGGCAACTGGCGTCGTTCGCGCCGGATACGTTCTGCCTGCACGATAGCGCCCACTGTACGATCGAGTTGCCACGCTTCCTTTTTCCTTCGGAGTCCGGTGAAACGGATGCTGAGGCGAGTTCTTGCGCCCACACGCGAACCGAAAATCATGCCGACATCGCCATGCCGCAGATCAACGCGGCACAGGTCATGGCCTATCTGTTCACGTCCGGCTCGACCGGCGTGCCGGTGCCGCACGGCAAGAAGTGGGGCGATCTGGTCAAGTGCCTGCGCACTTCGGCCGCGCGCCTTGGCCTCGCCGGGATGGGTACCTGCACGCTGGTCGGCACCGTACCGCCGCAACATATGTACGGCTTCGAGAACACGGTGTTGCTGGCGCTGATCGGCGGATTTGCATTCAGTAATGGACAACCGTTCTATCCCGGCGATATCGCCGCGGAACTGGCTGCCGTCCCGCAGCCGCGCGTGCTCGTGACCTCGCCGGTTCATCTGCGCGCGCTGATGATGTCGGGCCAGGCGTTGCCGCCGGTATCGCTGATGGTATCGGCGACCGCCCCGCTTGCGCAGGATCTGGCGCGTACCGCCGAGGCTCGCCTCGATGCGCCGCTGCTCGAAATTTACGGTAGTACCGAAAGCGGCCAGATTGCGACGCGCCGTACCGCACAGAGCACCGCGTGGCAACTTTATCCGGAGATTCGTCTGGAGACGCGGCGTCACGCGCATGCCGTCAATGCCATGGGTGCCGCCGGCGAGGAAACAGACCAGGTAGACGATGCAACCGTCTGGGTATCCGGCGGCCATGTCGAACAGCCGGTGTCGATGGGCGATGCACTCGAACTGCTCGACGCCAGCCATTTTCTGCTGCATGGACGCAAGAGCGATCTCATCAATATCGCCGGCAAGCGGACCTCGCTCGGCTACCTGAATCATCAGTTAAACGAGATACCTGGCGTGGTCGACGGCGTGTTCTTCATGCCGGACGAGCCTGCAGCCAACCGGGGCTCCATGCGCCGTGCCGAACATGTCACACGTCTGCTGGCGTTCGTCGTGGCACCGGAACTTGCACCCGCCGATCTGCAGCGCGCGCTTCGCGAACGCATCGATGCAGCGTTCATGCCGCGCCCCTTGTTCTTCGTCGCTTCGCTGCCTCGCAATGCAACCGGCAAGCTGCCGCGCGACGTGCTCACGGCGCTGGTTGCGCAACACATGCGCGCCGCATCGGCCACAACCGCGCGCTCGAACGAAAGTGCCGCGGCAAGCTCGACCTCAGAGCCGCTCGCAACGCGGGCTACGAAGCAAGCCGCGAACGCCCTCACCTTCACGGTCGCCCCCGACCACGCCGCCCTCGCCGGCCACTTCCCCGGACAGCCGATCGTGCCGGGCGTGGTGCTGCTCGATCATGCCATCAGTGCTATCGGAACCGCGCTGAACCGTTCGCTTGACGCCTGCCGCCTGAGCTCGGCCAAGTTCCCGAGTCCGGCCGAGCCGGGCACGCCGCTCGATCTCGTATTCGAGACCAGGGCCAGCGGCGCGATCCGCTTCACCGTCAGCGCAGGACCACGCGCGGTCGCAATCGGCGTTCTGGCTGCGCCTGCGCTGGCTGCAGAGGCGGTGTGCTCATGAAGCGCCCAGCATGGACCCAACGCGAGGAGCGCAGCAACCTGCCGATGATGCGCTTCATGACGTGGCTGTCGTTACGCCTCGGCCGGCGGCTGAGCCGTGTGGTAATCACACCAGCCAGCATTTATTTCATGCTGTTTTCGCCTGCGGCGTGCAAGGCCTCACGCGCCTATCTCACGCGCGCGCTGGGCCGGCCGGCGAGCTGGCTCGATGTCTGGCGGCATCTGGTGGCGTTCGGTGCGACCATCCACGATCGCATCTATCTGCTCAACGAACGCTACGACCTGTTCGACCTGCGTCTGCACGGCGAAAAGCTGGTCGGCACCACGCTTGACGAAGGACGGGGTGCGTTTCTGATCGGCGCGCACTTGGGCAGCTTCGAAGTGGTACGCGCGATTGGGCGCACCCAGCCGAACCTGCGCGTCGCTGTCACGATGTACGAGGACAACGCCCGCCGTATCAATGCGATTCTGGCCTCCATCAATCCGGCCGCGAAGCAGGATGTCATTGCCCTTGGCCAGGTCGATTCGATGCTGAAGGTGCGCGAATATCTCGACAGCGGCAGCATGATCGGCATCCTCGCCGACCGCACCTTGCTAGGCGATGCGCGCGATTCGGTGCGCTGGGTCGATTTTCTCGGCAAGCCGGCGGCGTTTCCGCTCGGGCCCCTGCATATGGCGGCGATGCTCAAACGTCCGGTGATCTTTATGACCGGACTGTATCGTGGCGGCAACCGTTACGATATTCACTTCGAAAAACTGGCGGATTTCTCGCAGATCGAACGAAGCGAACGCGGCGCCGAAGTCGAGGCCGCCCTTACGCGTTATGTCGCGTTGCTGGAACAGCACTGCCGCGCCGCGCCCTATAACTGGTTCAACTATTTCGACTTCTGGCAAACCGAACCGGCGGCCGAAACAGCGGCTGAAGCCGCTGCGCGAAGCGCTGCAAAGGCAGTGCCCGCCACCGCTGATCTGACCACCACAAGCAGGAACACCTGACGCATGATTGCAGCTCGCCCACTGTCCCGTGTTCCGCTGCACCACAAGGCTCGCGCGTTCGCCGCGCTTTTGGCCTTCGTTGCAGCGGCCTTCGTAGCGAACGCCGCGCACGCGGCCACCCCAGACGCTTCCGGCTGGAATCTCGACCGGCTGATGTCCACGCTCGGCCAGAAGAAAGCCGGGCACGCCAGCTTTGTAGAAACGAAGTACCTGTCGATCGCCACCGAGCCCGTGACCTCCTCGGGCGAACTGGTGTTCACCGCGCCCGACCATCTGGAAAAACGCACGGATAGCCCGAAGCCGGAAGACCTCGTGGTCGACGGCGACACGCTGACCATCGCCCGTAACGGTCACAAGTACACCTTGGCATTGACGCAGTATCCGGAGTTGTCGGCCTTCATCGACAGCATCCGCGCGACGCTGGCGGGCAACCGTTTCGCGCTCGAGCAGGTGTACAAGGCGGCGGTCACGGGAAGCGGCGATGACTGGACGCTCACGCTCACGCCGCTCGATTCCCGCATGCTGAAGACGATCAGCACCATCACGCTGACCGGTACGCGCGACCTGCTGCATACGGTCGCGATCCAGCAGGCCGACGGCGATCACTCGCTGATGCGTCTGCAAAACGACGCGGCCAACTGATGCGCGAGCCGCTTTCCGCCGGCAGTTCACAGCGCGGCATCGGCCGGGTGCTGAAGCAGCGCGCCGTGCTGGTGTGGCTCGTGTTCCTGCTGGCCTGCGCCGTGGTGATCAGCCGCACTACCTTCACCGCCGACCTGTCCGCGTTTCTGCCGCGCTCGCCGAGCGCCGGGCAGCGCGTGCTGGTCGATCAGTTGCGCGACGGGCTGGTGTCGCGGCTAATTCTGGTCGGTATCGAAGGCGGCGATCCGGCCGCGCGCGCGACGCTCTCGCGCGATATGGCCGCTGCCTTGCGCGGCGATGCGCAGTTCGCCTCGGTCAACAACGGCGAGCCCGTCAGCGAGGCGCGCGATCAGCAGTTCATCTTCGCGCATCGCTATGTGCTGAGTCCCGCGGTGACGCCGGAGCGCTTTTCGGCCGATGGGCTGCATCAGGCGCTTGGCGACAGCCTTGATCTGCTGGGCTCGTCGGCGGGCATGTTCACCAAGGACCTGCTGCCGCACGATCCGACCGGCGAAGTCGCCACGCTCGTCAACCGGCTCGACAGCGGCGCACAGCCGTCGTCGCAGGACGGCGTGTGGGCTTCGCGCGACGGCAAGCGCGCCGTACTGGTCGTGCAGACCACAGGCGCAGGCTCGGACACCGATGCCCAGGCCCGCGCCATGGCTACCGTGCAGCACGCCTTCGATACCGCAACGCGTGCCCTGCCCAACCCGGCTTCCTACCGCCTGCTGATGACGGGGCCGGGGGTGTTTTCCGTCGAGACCCGCGACAACATCAGGCACGACGTCGCGCGCTTGTCCGCCGTCAGCCTCGTGCTGATCGTCGCGCTGCTGCTGGTCGTCTACCGCTCGCCCTTCACGCTGGTGCTCGGCTTGCTGCCGGTGCTGTCGGGCGTCGCGGCGGGGCTTGGGGCCGTCAGCCTTGCGTTCGGCACAGTGCATGGCATCACCCTTGGTTTCGGCACGACGCTCATCGGTGAAGCGGTGGACTATTCGATCTATCTGTTCGTGCAGTCCTCGCGTATGCAGACTCGGGACACTGCTGCGTCTGCAGCCGGTTCGTCGTCCGTGCGAGGCGACGCGGCGCTGCGCGAATGGATCGCCACGTACTGGCCGACTATCCGGCTCGGCGTGCTGACTTCGATCTGCGGCTTCGCTTCAATGCTGTTTTCAGGCTTCCCCGGTCTCGTGCAACTCGGACTGTATTCGATCGCCGGTTTGACGACTGCCGCGCTCGTCACGCGCTTCGTGCTGCCACATCTGCGCGGCGCCCGTTTCGCGATCCGCGATGTCGCCCCGCTCGGCGCGAGGCTCGCCAGCATAACCGCCGCTGCGCCGCGCTTGCGCTGGCCGCTGGTCGCATTGCTGGTGGCGTCGGTCGCCACGCTCGTGTTCCATCGTCAGCATGTCTGGAGCCACGAACTCTCAGCGCTCAGTCCAGTGTCGCGGCAAAGCCAGGCGCTCGACGAAAGTCTGCGCGCCGATGTCGGCGCGCCCGATGTGCGCTATCTGGTGGTGATCTCCGGTGCGAGCCAGGAAGCGGTGCTCGAAGGCGCCGAGAAAGTCTCCACGCAATTACAGCCACTGGTGGACAAAGGTGTGCTGGCCGGTTATGAGAGCCCGGCCCTCTATCTGCCGAGCGTGGCCGCGCAACGTGCTCGCCTCGCCAGTCTGCCGCCCGCCGACGTGCTAACCGCGCGCATGCACGAGGCGGTCGCCAACCAGGCGATCAGTGTCAAGCCGGAAGCGTTCGCGCCGTTCATCGCCGACGTTCAGGCGGCGCGCCAGCAACCGCTGCTGCAACGTGCAGATCTGCGCGGCACCTCGATGGCGCTCGCGGTCGATGCCTTGCTGACCGAACGCGCGGGCCGCTGGAGCGCGATGCTCTCCCTGCGCGCGCCAGACCATGCGCCGGATAGCGCGCACAACGCGGCCCATGCCAGCACGGCTGACGAACCGAGTCTCGACGCCAACACGATCCGCGCCGCCGTTGCGAGCGCCCGGGTGCCCGACGCGCTTTTTGTCGACATGAAGGCCGAGGCCGATCGCCTCTACATCAACTACGTGCGCGAGGACATTCATCTATCGCTCGCCGGGCTCGGCGCGATTGTCGTGCTGTTGCTGATCGCGTTGCGCTCGCCGCAGGCGGTGGTGCGCACGCTCGCCCCGCTCGTCGCCGCGGTGCTGGTGGTATCCGCGGGCCTCGCGCTGGCGGGCGAACAACTGACGATTCTTCATCTGATCGGAATGTTGTTGATCGTCGCAGTGGGGTCAAACTACGCGCTGTTTTTCAACAAGCCGAACCACGACGCGAGTGGCCTGCCGCGTATCGCGCCGCAGACGCTTGTCTCGCTGCTGATCGCGAACCTGGCAACGGTGGCCGGTTTCGGACTGCTCGCGCTGGCCCGCGTGCCGCTACTTAAAGCGTTCGGCCTGACCGTGGGTCCCGGCGCAATCCTCGCCTTGCTGTTTTCGGCGATCCTCGCACCGGCTTTCACGCGCGTGAAAGCGCCCGTGCCGGCTGAGCGCCGCAGTGGAGAACGGGTATGAGTTCGACGCCTCCTCGCCCACTCTCCGCCCCGCGCGCCACGCCCGCCGCACCCGGCACGGCGCGACGCTGGAAGCCGTCGCCGTTCATCAAGGGCTCGGTCGCGTTGCATGCCGGCGCCGCTGCGGCGGTCGTGTTGCAGCCGGCGCTGTGGCCATGGGCCGTCGGCGGTGTGGTTGCGTCGCATCTGACGTTGACGGCGGCCGGTCTGTGGCCACGCAGCAGGTTGCTCGGTCTGAACTGGACGGCGCTGCCGGCAAGCGCGGGCAGACAGATCGCGCTCACCATCGACGACGGTCCGGACCCCGAGGTCACGCCGCGCGTGCTCGACCTGCTCGATCGCTACAACGCCCGGGCGACGTTCTTCTGCATCGGCGAAGTGGCGCGCCGCCATCCGCACTGCGTCGAAGCCATCATCGCCCGCGGGCATGCGGTGGAAAATCACAGTCAACGGCACCGCCATAACTTTTCGTTGCTGGGTCCTCGTGCATTGGAGCGCGAGATCGCCGCGGCGCAGCAGACGCTCACCGAGATCAGCGGCATGCGGCCGCTCTTCTTTCGCGCCCCTGCCGGGCTGCGCAATCCGTTTCTCGAACCGGTGCTGTGCCGGCTCGGGCTGCATCTGGCGAGCTGGACCCGGCGCGGCTTCGACACCCGCACGCGCGATGCCGGCGTGGTGACGCAACGCCTGCTGCGGGGACTTGCGCCACGCGACATCCTGCTCGTGCACGACGGCCATCCGGCCCGCGACGCGCGCAATCAGCCGGTGGTGCTCGACGTGCTGCCGGCCGTGCTCGACGCGGCCGCAACTGCCCAGTTGCGTTGCACCACGTTGCGCGCAGCGATCGTGGCGGGGATTGCAGAGGACAGCGCAAGATGACGGCGCGCGCACGCCTTTTGCTACCATGGATAAATAGACCTTGGCGCTGTCCGTCGGACCGCGTCGGGCGGCGTCGCGATGGCCCACTGAACCCATAACAGGACTGAATTGTCGTGAAACCCCTCGTGCTCACGCACTTTACCGCCACGAGTTGTATTGGCCGCGGGCTCGACGCCACGCTCGCTGCGTTGCGCGGACAACGCAGCGGTCTCACGCCGTGCCGCTTCGAGCGCGCGACGCTCGACACGTGGATCGGCGAAGTGCAAGGCGTCAACGGCCAGTCCGTGCGCGCCGATCTGAGCGACTTCGACTGCCGTAACAACCGGCTCGCCGAGTTGGGTCTCACGCAGGATGGCTTCGCCGAGGCGGTCGCCGCGGCCGCGCAACGTCATGGCGCACAGCGCGTCGGCGTGTTTATCGGCACCAGTACCGCCGGCATTCTCGAAACCGAGAATGCCTACCGCCAGCGCGACCCGCAAAGCGGCGCCCTGCCCGCCGGTTTCCGTTACGCCGAGACCCACAACCCCTATTCGTCGGCGGCGTTCGTGCGCGCTTATTTCGGGCTGCAAGGGCCGGCGTTCGTGATTTCGTCGGCCTGTTCGTCCGGCGCCAAGGTGTTCGGCTCGGCGCGCCGCATGCTTGCCGCCGGCCTGATCGATGCCGCCGTGGTGGGAGGAGTCGATTCGCTCTGCCTCACCACGCTCTACGGCTTCAACTCGCTCGAGTTGCTATCGCCCGCTCCATGCAAACCGTTCGATACCCACCGCGGCGGCATCTCCATCGGCGAGGCGGCCGCGTTCGCGCTGCTTGAGCATGCGCCTGATTCAAATGACTTATCGGCGCCCACGCCCGATGATGCGATCCTGCTCGTCGGCATCGGCGAATCGAGCGACGCTCACCATATGTCGTCGCCGCATCCGGAAGGGCTCGGGGCGCGCCTCGCGATGGAACAGGCGCTTGCGAGCAGCGGGATCGGCGCAGACGACATCGACTACATCAACCTGCACGGCACGGCCACACCGAGTAACGACGCCGCGGAAAGCTGCGCGGTCAAGGCTTTGTTCGACGCCACGCCCTGCAGTTCGACCAAGGGCGCGACGGGCCACACGCTCGGCGCGGCCGGCGCGCTCGAAGCTGTGATCGGCGCGCTCGCGTTACGCGAGCAATGGCTGCCCGCCGGCATCAACACCACCGAGGCCGATCCGGCGCTGGGGCTCAATTACCAGTTGACGGGCGGTCCGGCCAGGCTGCGCGCCGTCCTCAGCAATTCGTTCGGTTTTGGCGGCACTAATTGCAGCCTGTTGTTCGCGCGCGCCGACGGCGCGCTTCACGGGGGCGCCTCATGATTGCCTTGAGTGCCTTTATCGAAAGCGTCGGGCTGCTGGGGCCCGGCCTGAACAACTGGGCCGACGCGCAAGACCGGCTCGCCGGCCGCGCTGCCTTCGTGGCCGCGCGTACCGCCGTTCCTGCACCCGCCAGTTTGCCGGCGGCCGAACGGCGCCGCACGGGCACCGGTGTCAAGCTCGCGCTCGCGGTCGGTCATGAAGCGGTGGCCGGAAGCGGTCGCGATGCCGCAACGCTCGCCACGGTATTTGCCGCATCGGGTGGCGACGGCCAGAACTGCCACGCGATCTGCGAGACGCTCGCGGGCGACGACCGTGCGCTTTCACCGACCCGTTTTCACAACTCGGTCCACAACGCGCCGGCCGGCTACTGGAGCATTGCCTCGCATGCGATGGCGCCGTCCAATGTGTTGTGCGCGTATGACGGCAGCTTCGCCGCGGGTCTGCTCGAGAGCCTTTGCCAGGTGGCGGTCGACGAGGCGCCCACCTTGTTGATTGTCTTCGATACCGACTACCCTGCGCCGATGCATGACGTGCGGCCGATCCCCGATGCCTTCGGCGTGGCGCTGGTGCTCGCGCCAACGCAAGGCGCGAATACGCTCGCGCGCATCGACGCGCGGCTCACCGATGCCCCCGCGACCGTGCTCGCCGCGCCCGGGTTCGAAGCGTTGCGCCTCAGCAACCCGGCGGCCCGCGCACTGCCGCTGCTCGATGCGCTGGCGGCGCAGCGTACCTCGAGCGTGGTGCTCGACTATCTGCAGGACGTGCAGTTGCAACTCGACATCACGATGTCAAACCCGATATCAAACGCGATGTCGGACAATTCGGGCGAGTCCCCACGATGACGTCCAGCTTTCCGCTCTCGCCGCCGCTCGACCATGCGTGGATCGCCGCGCATATCCCGCATAGCGGCACGATGTGCCTGCTCGACCAGGTGGTTGAATGGGACGCCGAGCACATCCGCTGTATGGCGACCAGTCATCGTGACCCGTACAATCCGTTGCGTGCACATGGACGGCTCGCTGCCGTGTGCGGTATCGAGTACGCGGCGCAGGCGATGGCCGTGCACGGCGCGTTGCTGGGTGCTGCCCAGGATCGGCCACGCGCGGGCTTTCTCACCAGCGTGCGGGACGTCGAAGCCCAAGCCGGCCGGCTCGACACATTGGATGGTCCCTTGAGCGTCGAAGCCGAGCGGCTAAGCGGCAACGACAATACTATTCTCTACCGCTTTGCATTGCGGTGTGACGAGCGCCTGCTGCTGACCGGCCGCGCCACCGTCATGCTCGACGCAAGCGGTGCTACCCTAACGGCCGCGCGAGCCTTGCGCCCCGGCCTCTAATCAGGACCTGTGTAATGAAGAAGTTCAGGCTGTTGCTCGCCACGCTCACGCTGGCCACGCTCCCTTCGCTGGCCCATGCTGACTTCGCTGAGGGCGCGCACCAGTTCAAGACCGACGTGAAGACCGCCGGCAAGGAAACCGGCCACGCCATCGGCAACGCCGGGCATGCGGTTGCGCATGGCGCGAGGACCGCAGGCCATGCGGTCGCGCGGACCACGCGCCATGGCTATTACGCGACCAAGCGGTGGGTGAAGGAAAAGACGTAAGGGGCGCGGCGAGAAGACAGGCGTGCTGGGTGCGAATCTGGGCCGCCCGTCAGGCGAAGCCGCCGGCGTGGAATAAGCGCGCCGGCCCAGTTCAACGCATATTCCCCGTATGTCCCAGCGAGTAGCGCCCCGGCTGTGGCCACACTGTCAAACCATGCGGCTCCATGCCGACCGGAATCGAGTGCACGGCGCCTGTCGTGGTATCGATGGCGTACACCACGTCGTCGAAGCGGCCTGACAGCCATAGCACCTTGCCGTCTGCGCTGACATTGCCCATATCGGGACTCCCACCGCCCGGGATCGGCCAGGTGACCAGCACCTTGCGCGTCGCAAAGTCGAGTACCGACACGCTGCCCTTGCCATGCTTGCCCCCATGCACGCGATTCGAGCCGCGGTTCGAGATATACAGCTTCGTGCCATCCCGGCTCGGATACAGCCCATGCGTGCCGACGCCAGTCGGGATAAAGCCGAGCTTCGTGAAACTGTCGCCGTCGACCACGAACACGCCATCGGCCATCATGTCGGCCACATAGAACACCTTGCCGTCTGGCGAGATGCGGATGTCCTGCGGCATGCCCTTCGCCTCGAGCGTCAGATAGCCCACCACCTTGCGGTTCGCCAGATCGATCTTCGCCAGCTTGCCGCCAAATTCGCACGTGAAGAGCGCGTATTTACCGTCAATCGAAAAGTCCGCGTGGTTGATGCCTTTGCATTCCGGCACATCGAGGCTCGATTTGAGCGCCATCGTATGAGCGTCGCGAAAGTCGAGCCGCGCGCGGGCTTCGGCGACGACGATCGCTTCCTTGCCGTCGGGCGTGAAGTACATGTTGTACGGATCGTCGACCATGACTTGCTTGCCCGGCTTGCCGGTCTTCGGATCAATCGGTGTCAGGCTGCCGTCGGACCGGCCTTCGGCGTTATTGGCCACCCACAGCGTCTGCAGATCCCACGACGGGACGACGTGCTGCGGGCTCACGCCCACCGCAAACCGGTCGACCACCTTGAGCGTGGCGGGATCGATCACGTAGACGTCGTTCGAGCGTAGGTTCGGCACGTAGACCCGTTGCAAGGCGCCTGCCACCGCCGGACTCATATGATTGAGGCCCGCTTCGCTGTACAGGTTGCCTGCGTTGACCACAGGCGGCATGCCCGGGACCGTCGTCACGGACGCTGCAGCCACGGCCAGCTTCGTCATCCATAGACCCGTCAACACCACGCCAACAGACGATGTGAATCGCAGCCAGCGACCGGAACGGTAAGCCATAGCGAAAACCTCCATGAATGGGTGACGCGACCGGAGTGAGGCAACTGAGTGAGGCAAGCGGAGCGGCGCGAGCGCTCGATCAGCGCCCTGCCGTGTCTTTCCTGATGGCTTCCACGGTTTTCGACACGATCGCATCGATCCCCAACTGGCCGAGTTCCGCGGTCGCACGACGCGGATCGCCACCATACACGCCGTCAGCCGGACCGAGTTTAGGACCACTGCGTAAGCGCTCGAGACGGACCATTTGCGGCGAGACCGCGAGCAGCAGTGAGGTGTCCGCGAGTCCGGCGTGCGTGCCGATTTCGTCATCGTGAAAGCCCTGCTGGCGCAGGATTTCCGAGTAACCGTCCGAACTGGTGCCGTAGTACTCCGGCGGCACGAAGGCCCGTGCCGGTGTGCCGGCCCATGACTTGTTCAATTGCGCAACGACGCGCTTGACGTCGTTCTGATAGCCGCCGTGGTCGCCGAGAAACACGATGTTTTTGAAGCCGTGCACCGCAAAGCTATTGGCGGCGGATTCCAGCATCTTTTCGAACACGTCGTCGGGAATCGTGATGGTGCCGGGAAACCTCATGTGGGAAGTCGGCGGCGCGTAGCCGCCCTCGGGCACATAGGCGATGACCGGCGCAACGAGCGCATTGCCGAGCCCCTGGGCGATGCGCTGCGACAGCACAGCAACACGCGCGTTGTGCTTGCCGAGCGCCACGTCGGGACCGCTTTGCTCCGTGCCGCCGATGGGAATGATGATGGTGGTTTTGCCCGCCGCCACCTCGTCGCGTACTTCCGTCCAGGTCAGGTTTTCGAGTAAGACGGTTTTCGGCGTTTGCGCGAAAGCGCTTTGCATGGTGATCAGCAAAACGAGCGACGCAAGCAGTCGCCGCAATGAAAAGCGCATGACAGGTCCCACCCGGAAGATTGACGACGCCTGTGAGTATATCCGTCGCCTTCGCTCATCGAGGGGCATTTGCCGCGTCGCCCTCGAGCGAGGCCAAATCTGCGCTTGAGCAGGAATTGAACCATTGACCGGGCGCGTTACCGCACGGGTTTTCCCCAAGCGAAATCTGCGGGTGAAACCTTTCTTTTTGCTTTCTTTGTTCTTTCGATTGCGGTTAAATTAGGCCTTCGATTAACGCCTGGAAACCTTTTTTATGTCGCACTTCATGCAAGGCGCGGTGACCTTGGGTGGTTGCATCGGCGCGTTCACGCTGGTCGTCGCCATCATCGAAATGTTCACGTGAGCGCGGCGTTCAACAGCGATTGCCGCTCGCCTTCAGCGCGTCGTATTGCACGACACGCTGAAGGCAATCTCATAGCCTAGGGCCCCGACTTACACCGGCGACGGATTGCGTTCCGCAAACCCTTCCTGATGCCAGTACGGATACACGGGTCGTACCGCGCTCGCAGCATCCAGTTTCGCCATCTGTTCCGGCGTCAGATTCCAGCCTACGGCGCCGAGATTCTGCCGCAACTGTTCTTCGTTACGCGCGCCGATCAGCACCGTGGACACCGTGGGACGTTGCAGCAGCCAGTTCAGCGCAATCTGCGGCACGGTCTTGCCGGTTTCGGCAGCCACTTCCTCGATCGCGTCGAGCACACGGAACAGATACTCTTCCGGCACTGGCGGCCCCATGTCAGCCGTCTTGTGCAAACGGCTCTTCTCCGGCAACGGTTGCCCGCGTTTGATCTTGCCGGTCAGGCGCCCCCAGCCGAGCGGACTCCACACCACCGCGCCCACGCCTTGATCGATGCCGAGCGGCATCAACTCCCATTCGTAGTCGCGTCCCACCAGCGAGTAATAGGTCTGATTGGCGACGTAGCGTGGATAGCCGTAGCGGTCTGCCACATCCTGCGACTTCTGCAGGTGCCAACCGGAGAAATTCGACACGCCGGTATAGCGGATCTTGCCTGCCCGCACGAGGTCGTCGAGTGTCGACAGCACTTCGGCCACGGGGGTTTTGGCGTCGAAACCGTGCAACTGGAACAGGTCGATGTAATCGGTTTGCAGCCGCTTCAATGCCGCATCGACGGCCTGAATCAGGTGAAAGCGCGACGAGCCTACATTGTTCGGCTCATCGTTGAAACGGAAGGTGGCCTTGGTCGAGATGATGACCTTGTCACGCTTGCCCTTAATGGCCTCGCCGAGCACGGCCTCCGAAGAGCCGCCCGAGTAGATGTCGGCGCTGTCGAACATCGATACGCCCGCGTCCAGGCAGATATCGATGAGGCGGCGTGCTTCGGCCACATCGGTGGCACCCCACGCCTCGAAGAACTCGCCCTTGCCGCCAAATGTCCCTGTGCCGAAACTGAGTACCGGAACCTTGAAGCCGGACGCGCCCAAATGTCTATATTCCATTGAACATCCTCCATAAGGTTGCCACTGGGCAACGGGGAGTCAGTCTACGCGTGTCCTTCGGATCGTGTCGGCAGGCGGACAAGCGCTGTAAAAAATTCCAACGGGGGCGCTAACTTTACCTGTCGGCACATGATGCAAGCTCGCACGCCCGCGCAAAGCCGCGAGTCGCGGAACCTCGGCGCCGTGCCCTCGACTTCGGCCGCCTTACTCGCACGTTACAAGTGCATGCAGTTCATCGATATTGAACGGCTTGGCCAGAATCGCAACGCCGATATGCTTGGCGCGCTCCAGTTCGTCCGCGTAACCCGTCATCAGGACGATCTTCTGTGCGGGCCAGGAATGGCGCACCCGCTCCGCCAGATCGACACCATTCAGCTTGCCGGGCATCTGCACGTCGGATAGCACCAGCTCGAAGGTTGCGCCGGCGGTGAGCACATCGAGCGCGCGGTCCGCGGTGACCTCGTGGCGCACCTCGCAGCCGAAAGTCTCAAGCACCGCCGAGATGCCCGCGGCGACGTCCTCATTGTCTTCCACCAGCAGCACCATGCCCTGCGAGGCCGAGCGCTCGTCCATCGTAGCGTCGTCGACGACGCTAGAAGCCGCCCGCCCCTCGCGGTAGTGCGGCAAATACAGGCGGACGGTCGTGCCGCTGCCTACCACGCTGTCGATTTTCGCGGTGCCGCCCGATTGCTCGCACATGGCGAGCACCTGGGCGAGCCCGAGCCCCGTGCCTGAACCCTGCAGCCTGGTCGTGAAAAGCGGCTCGAAGGCGCGGTGCGCGACCGCTTCATTCATCCCCTCGCCGTCATCGGAACAGGAGATCAGCACGTATTCGCCGTCCGGCAACAGCGTGTCGCTCGACACCAGCCGGGTGTTCTGGCAACGGATCACGAAGCGCCCGCCGTGCGGCATTGCATCGCGCGCGTTGACCGCGAGGTTCATCAGGGCGAACTCGAGTTCTGTCGGATCGGCCAGCACGCGCCAGCTATCCACCACTACATTGACCGTGACCCGCACCTTGTCGCCCACCGCCGCGTCGATCAAGGTACCCGCGCCGGGTAGCCATTTCGCGAGATCGATCGGCTCCTGTTTGAGCGGCTGTTTGCGCGCCACGCTCAAGAGGCGCCGCGTCAACGCTTCCGCGCTGGCCGTGGCGCGTTCCACCGCCCTGACTTCGGGTTGCAGGTTGTTGAAGCCCTTGCGGTGGGCCAACTGCATATTGGCCGAGACGACCATCAGCAGATTATTGAAATCATGCGCGACGTTGGCGACCAGATTGCCGAGCGCGCCCATGCGCTGCAACTGACGACTCGACGCCTCCGCGGACAGGCGCATCGCCACTTCGCCCTGCCAGCGCTCCCAAGCGAGGCGCTCGGTTTCGAGCTGGCGCAGCGAGAAAAACACCAGCAGCCAGATGGCGACGCACGGGACCACTGTGATTGCGGCGATGAGCAGGAAGTGTTGCCACCACTGCCGGAAAATCGCGTCCGTCGCATATGCGCTCATCACATAGAGCGGATAGTCGCCCACCCGCCTGAACGCCAGCAGCCGCTCCGCGCCATCTACGCTCGAGGTCATCCGCACGTGGCCGGACAACTGCTTGTCGCGCAGCGCATCCGTGAACGGCGTGTGAGCCGCGGGCTCGGTACCGAGCGGCCAGCCTGGATAGCGCACCAGCAACTGGCCGTCCTGACGGTACAGACCGAGCGCAAGTGAGGGGTCGCCGCTTGTCAGGTCGCGGTAAAAGCTCGAGAAATAGGCGCTGCGCAGCGCTATGCCGACCACGCCGAGGAAACGCCCGTCCGCCGCCGAGCGGCCGAGCGTCGTATTGAAGACATCGGTCTGCGAGACCGGCCCGTACATCGGCAGAGAAAAGTAACACTCGGGGCGAATGGCTTTGGCCGTGACGAAATCGTCGCGCGTGCCGATCGACAGCGCCGGTGCCGGATAGGCGCGGCTGTTGACCAGCAGCTTGCCGTCCGGGCCGAACAGCGCGATGCCAGCGACCTGAGGGAAGTCGCCGCCAATCGCACGCAGCCGCTGATGCAACTCGTCTTCACGCGCGCGAATCGCGGCCGCGTCATCGTCGTGGAGCATCTCCAGGATACGGGCGCTGATCTGCTGGTTGAGATCCAGCACCTTGACGGCCTGCTCTTCGGTCACGCGCGCGAGCCGGTCGATGATGTCGTCCGATTCGGCAATCCGGCGTTGATAGTCGAGGTATCCATAGCCCACGAGGCAGGCGAGCGGAAACAGGATCGACGCAGCCAACACCACCAGCAGAATCCGCCGCGTTGCAGCAAAGTTGCGCAACGGCAGCGGTAAGTCCACGACGGCGCGCTCCGCATGTTGCACGTGACGATCTCCTGTGAAGGCTGAGTGATTCTTCAGTGTAGGGCGAACCGGAGCATCTGCACACGACGTGCCTGACCGCCATGCGCCGGTTTTGATTTCGCCTGACTGTACGACAGGCCATGCGCCAGCACAAACAGATGGCGCGATCGGCATGCTCAATGGCGTTGCCTTGCGAGCCAAAGGCGTGTTTGACCTGCGCTTGACCGGTTTTTGGCCTTGCCGGTGGTCCACGTCCAGCCGTCTGGGTACGCCAATTGCTACCGCACGGGGCACCGCCCCAACGGAACGAACCGTCATGTCTGACCAGACCGCCTCCTCTCACGGTGATGAAGAAAAGCAACCCAGATCCGGCGAATCCGACCGCAAAGACGCCGGCCAACCCGACCATAAAGACGGCGACAAATCCGACCACTCAGACGGCGACAAGAACGGCTCCGACGAGAACGGCTCAAAAAAAAGCAAGGGCCCTGGCAAGAAGCCGCTGATCATCCTCGCCGTGGTGGCCGTGATATTGCTGATTGGCGGCTTTATCTGGTGGTTCGCGACGCGCAACCAGGCGACGACCGACGACGCCTACACCGACGGCAACGCCATCACGATTGCGCCGCAGGTCTCGGGTTACGTGGTGGATCTCGCGATCAACGACAACGTCTACGTGCACAAGGGCGACCTGCTCGTCGTCATCGACAAGCGCGACTATCAGGCCCAGGTGGACGCGGCCCAGGCGCAACTGGGTCTCGCAGAAGCGCAGTTGAACGCAGCGCTGGTCCAGCTCGACATCGCCCGGGTGCAGTATCCGGCGCAGTATCTGCAGGCCAAGGCCCAAACCTCGTCAGCCGAGGCCAATCTGAAGCAGGCGCAAGCGGCGTGGGAGCGTCAGCATGCGGTCGATCAGCGCGCCACCTCGCAGCAGAACATCGACACGGCCGATGCGCAGCAGCAGACCGCCCGCGCCAACGTGCAGCAGGCGCATGCCCAGGAGCAGACCGCGAGCCTCGTGCCGCAACAGATCAGGCAGACGGTGGCCACCGTCGAGGAGCGCCGCCAGCAGGTGCAGCAGGCCGAGGCGCAGCTCGAGCAGGCGAGGCTCAACCTCTCGTATTGCGAAGTGCGCGCGCCGTCCGACGGCTGGGTCACGCGCCGCAATGTGCAGTACGGTAGCTTCCTGCAAGCGGGCGTGTCGTTGTTCTCGATCGTCACGCCAGACGTCTGGGTGACGGCCAATTTTAAGGAATCGCAGCTTGAACGGATGCGTCCGGGCGACAAGGTAGACATCGAAGTCGATGCCTATTCGAAGCTCGAACTGCATGGCCATATCGATAGCGTGCAGCTCGGCAGCGGCTCGCGCTTCTCGGCCTTCCCGGCGGAAAACGCCACCGGCAACTTTGTCAAGATCGTGCAGCGGGTGCCTGTGAAGATCGTGATCGACTCTGCGTTGCCGCGCGACCAGCCGTTGGGCCTGGGGCTCTCGGTGACGCCGAAGGTCTACCTGAAATGAGTGACCCGAACTGGAAGCCCTCGGCCAATCCGTGGTTGATCGCGATTGTCGTCACGCTCGCAGCGTTCATGGAGGTGCTCGACACCACCATCGTCAACGTGGCGCTGCCGCATATTGCCGGCACCATGTCGGCGAGCTATAACGAGGCCACGTGGACCCTCACCTCTTATCTGGTGGCGAACGGCATCGTGCTGCCGATCTCCGGTTTTCTCGCCCGGGTCATGGGCCGCAAGCGCTATTTCCTTGTGTGCATCGTCGCCTTCACGATCTGCTCGTTTCTGTGCGGCATCGCCACCAATCTGACGCAACTTATCGTCTTCCGGCTGCTGCAAGGGTTCTTCGGCGGCGGCCTGCAGCCTAACCAGCAGTCGATCATTCTCGACACCTTCCCGCCGTCGCAGCGTGGCCGGGCGTTCTCCATCTCGGCCGTGGCGATCGTGGTCGCGCCGGTGCTGGGCCCGACGCTCGGCGGCTGGATCACCGACAATTTCACATGGCGCTGGGTGTTCCTGCTCAACGTGCCGGTCGGTATTCTGACCTCGCTCGCCGTGTTCCAGTTTGTCGAAGATCCGCCCTGGCGCGATAAAAGCGGCGGCAAGGTGTCGATCGACTATATCGGCATTGCGCTGATCGCGATCGGCCTCGGTTGCCTGCAGGTGATGCTCGATCGCGGCGAGGACGACGACTGGTTTTCATCGCGCTTCATCTGCACGTTCGCCGCGCTGAGTGTGGCCGGCATCGTCGGAGCGATTTACTGGCTGCTCTATACGAAGAAGCCTGTCGTTAACCTAAGGTGTATGAAGGATCGCAACTTCGCGCTCGGCTGCGTCACCATGGCCGCCTTTGCAATGATGCTTTACGGCAGTGCGGTGCTCGTGCCGCAGCTCGCGCAGCAGCAACTCGGTTATACGGCGACGCTGGCGGGACTCGTGCTGTCGCCGGGTGCGATATTGATTGTCATGGAGATTCCGATCATCAGTCGCGCGATGCCCTATGTGCAAACGCGCTTTCTGGTTTCCACAGGCTTCCTGCTGCTCGCCGGCGCCCTCGTCTATTCGCATACGCTGGTCCCCAATATCGACTACGCGACGCTCGTCAAGATGCGTAGCGCGCAGTCGATTGCGATCGGTTTCCTGTTCGTGCCGATCACGACGCTCGCCTACCTGACCGTGCCGCGCGAGCTCAACGACGATGCGTCGGCCCTCTTCACGATGTTTCGTAACGTCGCGGGCTCGATTGGCATTTCGCTTTCGACGGCGCTGATTCGCGAACGCACCCAGGCGCGCATGGCCCATCTGTCCGAACATATGTCGACGCTTTCGCAGAACTATAACGACACGCTGCAACGTACCGCGCATACGATCGCCGGCTTGACCGGGCAGCCGCTCGCGCAGGCCATGCAAACGGCCACCGGCCAGCTCTACACGACCTTTATTTCCCAATCAACCATCCTCGCCTACGTGGATGTGTTCGGCTATCTCGCCATCTTCTGCTTCCTTTTTATTCCGGTGACATTCTTCTTTTCTCCGACCAAGGCCGCAGGCGGCGCGGGAGGACACTGACATGAGCCGCGCTCGCCACGCCTTTATTTTCCGTTTGTCCGCCCTGCCGCTTGCGCTGCTGCTTGCACCCACGGCGGCGCTGCTGCTCGACGCCTGCTCGGTCGGACCGAACTTTCATGCGCCGCAGGCCGAGGTGCCGGCGCAATGGCACGATCCGCAGCAGGCGGCCTCGGCGCCGGCCGCTGCGTCTGGGGCATCGGGCACATCCGGGGCATCGGGCGTCCCGGTTGCCTCGGTACCCACCATGGACTCCGATCCCGATCCGCGCTGGTGGCGCAGCTTCGCGGACCCGACGCTCGATGGCCTGATCGAACGCGCCGCCCGTGGCAACCTTGATCTGCAGGAAGCGGTGCTGCGCATCGTCGAGGCGCGCACCCAGGAGCAGAGCGCCGAAGCACAAGGCCTGCCTAATGTGCGCGCGAGCGGCAGTTACCAGCGCGAACAGTTGGGCGCCAAAGGCTTTCTCGAATCGGCTGGCGTCTATAACAAGGTCGATCAACTGGGCGCGCCCAATTCACCAATCAACGCCATTGCTCCCGGCGCGGGCGCTGCGGTGGAAAGCGGCGCCAACAACGTCCTCAACGAGCTGACCTCGCCGATCAATCTCTGGCAGGTCGGCTTCGATGCCTCGTGGGAACTGGATCTGTTCGGCCGCGTGCGCCGCTCGGTAGAAGCAGCCCATGCGCAGACCGAGGAAGCGCTGGAAAGCCGTAACGACGCGCTGGTGTCGCTCGAAGCCGAGGTCGCGCAAACCTATATGCAATTGCGCGGCGCGCAGGCGTTGCGGCAGATTACGCAAAGCCTCGTCGATCAGCAGGACGAGATCGTCAAATTGACGCAAAGCCAGGCCAAAGTGGGACTCGCCAGTGAGTTGGACGTGAAGAGCGCCGTGGCGCAACTTGCGCAGACGCAAGCGCAGTTGCCGCAATATGATCAGCAGATCGAACAGGCGCTAAACGGCCTGTCGTATCTGCTCGGCGAGCCGCCGGGTTCGCTCGAAGGGGAACTGTCCGCGCCTGCGGCGGTGCCTCCCGTGCCGCCGGCTGTGCCGGTCGGTGTGCCGTCGACGCTGGCGCGCCGCCGCCCGGACATTCGCCGCGCCGAGGCGAGCTTGCACGCCGCGACCGCCGATGTCGGCGTGGCGGTGGCGCAGTTCTATCCGGATATCTCCCTGACCGGCCAGGTCGGAACACGTGCTACGAATGCGAGCGGCTTGACCCACTGGTCGAGCCTGTTCTATTCATTCGGGCCGAGCATCTCGCTGCCGATCTTCGAGGGTGGCTCGCTGGTGGCCAACCTGCATTTATCGCAGGCGCAACAGCAGCAGGCCGCGCTGGATTACCGCAAGACGGTGCTGATGGCACTGCGCGATGTCGACAACGCGCTTGCCGTGTACCGCACCGACCAGGCGCGCCGCGCGGCGCTGGGCGATAGCGTGACGGCGCTGCAGGCGTCGTTCGATCTCGCGCGCGACAGCTATCGAAAGGGTCTCGTGACTTTCATCAACGTGCTCGATGCCGAGCGGCAACTCAGCGACGCGCGTCAGCAATATACGCAAGGTACGACGCAGGTCAGCACGGACCTGGTTGCGCTCTACAAGGCGCTAGGCGGTGGCTGGCAAGCGGACGCGGCGGTCTCGGGTGCGGCGGTCCCAGGTACGGCGGACGGTGGTGCGCCGGGCAAGGCGGGCGTGGCGCAAGCGCCGGGTAGCTGAGGCGGCCCCTGACTAAGCCGCGAGACCGTCGACCGCCCGCTCCCGCTCCCTCTGCTGCAGCGGAGCCGCCGCAGCGATCCTGCGGCACGCGTTCAGCATGTCGCGCATCGAGGTCGCATAGCAGTCGGCGCCTATCGCGCTTTGCAGGTCCTCACTCCACGTTTCTGGCTGCCCCTGCGGCCACAGGCCGACCACGATCGCCGCATGTGGCAGCCGCTGCCGAACGCGCTTGACGAGATACCGCAAGTGCGACGGAATACCTTCGATGTTCAGGTAGAACAGACACACGATCGTCACCGCCGACGTGTCGAGCGTGTCGATCGCGGTGCGCGACGCGGCCTCGTGCGGCAGCACGCGGCAATCCAGATCGTGCTTGCCGAGCAGCTGCAAGAGCAGGCTTGCCGCCAGTTGATCCAGCGGGCCGCGGCCGGCGATGCACAGCACATGATGGCGGGCACGATTGAGCGCGGTGCGTTCGTGTTGAAGGCTCTGTTGAAGGCTCGCCTCTTCGCCTGTGCTTCGACTCGCACTCCGACTCGTTGCATCGCGTGCGTCTTCGCTGGCATCTTCGTTCGTAGTATCGCGCGTCCTGTTGTCCGCCTCTCGTTCGCTCGCGTCTTCGGACCTGCCCTCAAGTGCTGTGTCCCTTTCCTCCGTAGGCGACAGCGAGTGTGCCTCAGACGACGCGACCGCGGACAAGCTGTTGTCCTGCCCGTCGAGCGCCGGTTCGTGGTCCGCGTAACTGTCGAGCCCTTCGACCAGGTCATTGGTTGTCGATTCGATCCGGGCGAGTTGCGCAGCACTCACGCCGCCGCGCTGTACATCGTTGGCGGCCAATTGCAGGCCCTTCAGCGCGACCTCGTCGTAGTACGCACACAACGAGCGCTCGCGCAGCAGAACTTCGGCCTGCGCGAGCGCTTCGTCGGGGTCGCCGGCGAGCGCGCGCTGGTAGAAGTTTTCGATGGGCGTGAGCGCGGGCTGATCGCCGAGCAGGACGTCGAGAAACGCGAGCCGTCGCACATGGCGGCCCAGCACCAGCAGGCATAACGTCAAGGGGGTTGAGAGGATCAGGCCGATCGGCCCCCAGATCCAGCTCCAGAAAATGGCGACGATGACGACCGCTGTTGGGGAGAGGCCCGTGCTGCTGCCGTAGAGCACCGGCTCCAGGATTTGGCCGGTCACGCCCTCGGCGACGATGAAAAGCCCGGCGGTCCAGAGCGCCATGGACCAGCCTGGATCGACGGCGGCGGCAAGCGCCACGGGAAGGATGGCCGCGGTTATGGCGCCCACATAAGGAACGAAGCGCAAGAGCGCCGCGAGAAGTCCCCAGAGCACAGGGCTTGGCAAGCCGATAAAGAACAGACCGATGCCAATCAAGATTCCGAAGCTCGCGTTGAT
>Ga0116109_1000087_pt1 | contig 24203 bp, 20 predicted proteins | sample June2015DPH_8_10_2_FD_89718 | JGI IMG/M metagenome (GOLD analysis project Ga0116109, IMG submission 89718) | Peatland microbial communities from SPRUCE experiment site at the Marcell Experimental Forest, Minnesota, USA - June2015DPH_8_10 | ecosystem: Environmental > Terrestrial > Soil > Wetlands... | reverse complement strand
TTCTCAGCCTTCGAACCGAGGATCAGCAGCAACGTGGCGTCGCCGCCGTCGTCGAGGATCATGTTGGCGAATTCGCCGTTCGGCCATTCGAAAATGCGGTGCGAGAATTCCCAATACTCGTCGAGCGACTCGCCCTTGAACGCGAACACCGGCGTGCCGGCCTTGGCGATCGCGGCAGCTGCGTGGTCCTGCGTCGAGAAGATGTTGCACGAAGCCCAACGGACGTCGGCGCCGAGCGCGGTGAGCGTCTCGATCAGCACGCCGGTCTGGATCGTCATGTGCAGCGAACCGGCGATGCGTGCGCCCTTCAGCGGTTGCGTAGCCTTGTATTCTTCGCGCGTTTGCACGAGGCCCGGCATTTCGGTCTCGGCGATGTTCAGTTCCTTGCGGCCCCAGTCGGCAAGCGACAGATCGGCAACAATGAAATCCTGAGAAGCTTTGGAATCGATAACTGCGGCGTTCATCACGCCCTCCTTTCTAAGAAATTGACTAGAAATTTGACGTGAGCGCGGTTCGATGCGGTGGCTTGAAAGCGCAGCGCGCATCAAGCCGTCCGATTGAAAGCCTCCGAGCCTGGCGGGCGGCCAGCGAATGCAGATTCGCGGTACCCGTCGCAACGCTCCTCGGAGACGAGCGGAGATTGTAGCAAATTGAGATGACCTCGGGGTGACGCGGGGGGAAGTGGGGGCTTTTATGCCGCCCCTTCAGTTGGTGCGCTCAGCGTGCGCAATTGCTCAATGGCGGCCTTGGCCGCTTCGACGAACTGGCCGGAAAGCCGGAACGACTCCTCGACGTCGGCCTGGACTGGCGCCTGCATACCGAAGCAGATCCGGAAATAGCGCTCGGCATGGATGCGCGGATGGTAGTGCATGCGCACACGCTTGGCGTCGTTCAGACGCCGGTTGCCGAACAGGACGCGCAGAGCCCACGAAAACGCGCCGTCTTCGCCGCCGTTGCGGCGGAAAAAGTCGTCCATCGGGAAGCCGCCGAAGGCCGCGTAAACCGGCCGGCGAATGACCAGGCTGCTCGGCACCGTATTGCTCAGCGTCGCGGCGTGCATTTCGAACTGCGGATGCCCGACGATCTCCGCCGGAAAACCCGCGTATTCCACGTCGAGCCGGATCGAGGCTTCGGTGGGATGGTGTTCGAGAAAGCCGCTCGCGGCCGCGAGCGCGCCGGGAAAATACTCGTCGTCGGCGTCGATAAAGGCCAGCAACGGCTGCGTGGCGTGCATCGCCGCCCAATTGCGCGCCCGCGCAGCGCCGCCATTCACGGGCATCTGCAATAGACCGATGCGCGCGTCGCGCTCGCCGTAGCGGCGCACGATCTCGATCGAATCGTCGCTCGAACCGTCATCTACGACAATGATCTGTACCGCCTCGGGCTGGATGAGGCAGCTATCGAGCGTGCGTGCCAGCGTCGCGGCTGCGTTGTAGCAGGGAATGATGATCGAAATGGGGAGCATGAAAGGCGCGGTGAACGGCGCAAACGCGCGGGCAAAGAGGATGCTCATCATAGCGCGGCGCCTTCGGGGGCCATCTTGAAAACGCGGCTGAAAACGCGGTGACGCCGCAGGCATTGCACAGCACGGCACACCGCGCGCGACGCCGCTTGCGCTTATTGGTCGTCGAGAATCGGGGAGGCAAGGTGCGCGCTCATGACAATCCTTCAGGTGACTTTGGACAAAAGTGGGTGTAGGTTGCACCGCAGCATAAATATAATGACTTATCATCGCCACAATCATTCCATATTGGAATTCTGGAGCCTGAGATCGTGGAACTTCGTGCCCTCCGCTATTTCGTCGAAGTCGTGCGCCAGCAGAGCTTTACCGTGGCCGCCGAGCAGATGTTCGTCACGCAGCCGACCATCAGCAAGATGGTGAAATCGCTGGAAGACGAGATCGGCTCACCGCTGTTATTGCGGGAAGGCCGTCAGATGGTGCTCACGGACGCCGGGCGCATCGTCTATCAGCGCGGCCAGGACGTGCTCGCCGCGCATGCGCGATTGCAGGCCGAACTCAACGATCTGGACACGCTCGGACGCGGCGAGTTGACCATCGGCATTCCGGCCATGGGCGGATCGCTCTTCACGCCGGCCATCGCCGTCTTCCGGCAGCGTTATCCGAAGATCGAGCTGAAGTTGTTCGAACAGGGCTCGCGGGCCATCGAAACGGCGCTGATCAATGGAGAGCTGGAGCTAGGCGGCGTGCTGCAGCCGGTGGATCCCGAACACATCGACGTGCTGCCGATGACGCGCCAGCTGCTCTGGCTGATCGCGCGCCGCGGTTCGCGCTGGGACGGTCTGCAGCAGGTGCCGCTCGCGGATCTCGCGGGCGAACCGTTCGTGTTCTATGGCGAAAGCCTCGCGCTCAACGACGTGGTCCTGAGTGCGTGCCGCGCGGCCGGCTTTACGCCGATCATTGCCGGGCGCAGCGCTCACTGGGATTTCATGGCGGCGCTGGTGCTGGCCGGCGTCGGCATTGCGCTGTTGCCCGCGCCCTATTGCCGGCGGCTGGACGCGACGCAGTTCACCTGCCGGCCAGTGGTCGAGCCGGAGATTCCATGGGAAATGGCAATCGGCTGGCGGCGCAATGGCTACCTCTCCCACGCCGCGCGCGCGTGGCTCGATGTCGCGCGCGAAACGCTGCGGACGCAGACCGGCGACGACCAGATGCACTGGCCCGACATCGGCATCACCGGGGCAGCGCCGGTCGGCATTGCGTTGGTACCCCCCAAATAAAACATGCCGCCCGGCTTGAGGGTGCGACTTACTGTTGCTGCTGTCCGTCGACGAACTCGATGCGGCGGTTCGCGAAGCGGCCGCTCGCCGTGTCGTTGCTCGCCACCGGACGCGCATCGCCGTAGCCTTGCGCGGTCAACGAGTCAGCGGGCACGCCGGTCTTAATGAGGAACGCACGAACCGATTCGGCCCGCTTCTTCGACAGTTGCAGATTTGCCTGGGCTCCGCCGACATTGTCCGAGTACCCCGCCACCTCGAGCTTCGCAGCCTTGCCGTTGTGCGAACAAGCCATCAGCACCTGGGCTGACTGGTGCAGGTCTTCTACAGCCGATTTCGGCACGTAGGCGCTGGCGCTCGCGAAGTTGATGACCTGCAGGTTCAGCACCTTGACGACATCGGCCACCGCGCACGAGCTATCCGGCGCGAGCAGGCCCTTGACGGCGCTGCGGAACGTCTGCGTCGCGTCAGCCACGGCCTGGTCGACGTTGAACGAACCGATCTGGTACGACGCGCCGAACAGCGACTTCAGGCGGTCGAGCCAGCCGAGCTTGGTGTTCGCAGCCGCGCCGCTCAGTTCGATGTGCGCGCCGTTCACTTTCACTTCTGCGCCCGGCAGGGCCAGCAGCGGCAGCAGGGCGTCGAGGTGCGAGAGCCAGTCCGCCGGCTTGGTGTCCGGATCGACGGTGATGTTCGCGGTGAAGTGATCGGCGCCGAATTTCTTCGTCAGTGCGTCGAACAACGTGGCTTTTTCGGCTTCGCTGCCGACGGTCGCGTTAAGCGTCGGCTTGCCGGCCGCGTCGACCGTGAAGGTCAACTGGCTGTCTTTTGTGGGTGCCGAAGCGGCGGCCGGTTGCGATGCCTCAGCGGCGCTGGCGGCCACAGCCGATGCAGCCGTATCCGACGCGGCCGGGGCCGATGCGGCAGCATCGCTAGCCGCGACGGCTGGCTCAGAAGCGGCGACCGCAGCGGGCGCGGAGGCCTCCTGGGCCGGAGCCGCGACGTCCGCCGTCTGCTCATGGCCGCAGCCGCGCAGGAACAGGAACGCGAGCACCGCAGCAATCGCTGCGAGCAGCCACCACAGCCACTTGTGGGAACGGCGCTCCTCGCGCAACACGGCGTCGACCGGCACGCGCGGCGCGGCCTGAGCAGACGGGGTCGGCTGCGCAGCCGGCGTGGCCGGGGCGACCGGATGGTCGATGTGCGCGGAGACCGCTTTCAGTTGCGACAGAACGTTGCCCATGAACGTAGCGACGCCGCCCAGGCCAAGCGCCGACAGCAGGCCGTCGTTCAGGTACGGGGCGATCGACGGCAACTGATGGCCGAGCAGCGTCGGCAATTGTCCGACGTTGCCTTGAGCGTCGAGGAAATGGCGCTTCAGTACGCCGAGAAGGGTCGCGCCGACGATGCCCGTCAGTCCATGCGTCGACTGGGCCGGCACGCCGGTTTGCGCGGCGATCGTGTCGCTCAGGCCGTCGACCCGGCGATCCGTCACACGCTCCAGCAGTTGCCGGCCAGCGCCTTCGAGCTGGCTCAAGCCGGCCGTGCTGGCGAGCAGTTGCGGCAGTTGTTCGCCGATGTGCGCGTTGACCTCCGGCGCCATGATCGTCGTGAACAGCGAGCGTGCGCCTTCGAGCGTGGCGCCCTTGTGCATCAGTGCGGCGACCAGTGCTGGCGCGGCTGCGCTAATGACTTTATCCGTTGCTTCTCCGGGCAGTCCGAAGCGTGCGGACAGTTGCCGCACCACGCTGTTCGACAGCGCGCACTGAATCAGTTGAATGACATTAATACTCATCGACTCGTTCCTTAAGAGTGTGAACGCGCCACCTGACACGCTCTTTTTCGCCGCGAGAGTATAGGGGCGTGAAAATCTCAAAAACGGATCGAGAAGATTAATTACATAAATTCGGAATAGTCTTCAAATGGCTTCGAATGTCCGCCTTACATCGAGCATTTCGCGCCAACTCTCCGAGATCCTTATCAGCAGGTCAAGAGGAGATTTCAGACAGGTTTATGGGATTAATCCGACGCGGACACGTTTGTTTATTCGGACGGAGTCACGCAGATTATTCGAGCAGCCAGATTGAGCGGAGCGAGGACCGTAAGGATTCATGCAGCCTGTGCTTTATTTAATTCACTCCCGGCGTATATAAAAATCACCGTCGCCGGCCAAAGCGTTGACTCATGCAATCATGCGAGCGCCCTTGCCGCCGCGCCGACCTGCGCCGACGCCCCAGCGCGACGCGTTGCCGCGATAAATTCCGCAGCCCGCTCACCGATCATCACGGTCGGCGCATTCGTATTGCCGCCGATCAGCGTCGGCATCACCGACGCATCGACGATCCGCAACCCCGTCACGCCGCGCACCCGCAACTGCGGATCGACCACCGAGGCGGGATCGCTGCCCATCCGGCAGGTCGCGACCGGGTGATAGATCGTGTCGGCGTGCTCCGCGATGGTCTCGCGCAATGCCTCGCGGCTTTGGCCCGGATGCGTGTACAACTCCTTGCCGCCGCACACCGCCAGCGACGGCGCATCGAGAATACGCCGCGCGATATGCGCCCCCTCCAGCAGCAGATCCAGATCGCGCGGGTCACTCAGGAAGCGCGGATCGATCACCGGCGCTTGCCGCATGTCCGGGCTGGCGAGCGTCACCGTGCCGCGGCTGTGCGGGCGCAACACGCACACGTGCAGCGAATAACCGTGGCCCCAATGCATATGGCGGTTGTGATCGTCGACCAGGGCTGCGCAGAAGTGCAATTGCAGATCCGGGCGCTCGAGCGTGGGCCGGCTTTTCAGAAACCCGCCCGCCTCGGCGACGTTGCTCGACAGCATGCCCGTGCCGTCCCGCATGAAGCGCACGAACTGCGGCACCATGCGCGCGATCCCGCGCAGCGAAAAACAGTCGGCTCGATCGACGCCACCCGCTTGTTGATCGTGAAGTCGATATGGTCGATCAGATTCTGGCCGACCTGTGGCGCGTCGTGAATCACCGGCACACCGAACGATTGCAGATGCGCGGCCGGTCCGATGCCCGAGCACATCAGTAATTGCGGCGAATTGAACACGCCGGCCGCGAGCACCACCTCGGCCCGTGCTTCGAGCGTCTCGGTGCGCCCGCCGCGCACGACCTCGACGCCGCTCGCCCGCTTGCCGTCGAAGGTCACGCGCAGAACCGTGGCATCCGCCAGCGTATGCAGATTGGGGCGGTTGCAGCCGTAGATATAGGCCCGTGCGACACTGCAACGCCGTCCATCGCGCTGCGTGACCTGGTAGAAACCGATCCCTTCCTGGTCCTCGCCATTGAAATCGGCATTGGCACGGTGGCCCGCTTCGAGCGCGGCCCGGACAAAGCGCTCGGAGAACGGGTTGCGATAGCGCAGATCGCTGACGGTCAGCGGGCCGTCCGCGCCATGCCACGCATCCGCGCCGCGTTCGTTGCCCTCGGCACGGCGAAAGTACGGCAGGACGTCCGACCAGGCCCAACCCTCGCAGCCGAGTTGCGCCCACTCGTCGTAATCAAGCGGATGGCCGCGCATATAAACCATGGCGTTGATCGCACTGGAGCCGCCAAAGCCGCGTCCGCGCGGCTGATAACCGCGCCGGCCTGCCAGAGCCGGTTGCGGCGTGGTCTCATAGCCGTAATTGGTCTTGAGCCTGTTCGGTACGACAGCCGCCACACCAACCGGCATATTGACCAACAGATTGCGGTCCGTGTGCGGCCCGGCTTCGATAAGCGCGATCATCGCGTCGGGGCAGGCATCCGCGAGACGGCCCGCCAGCGAACAGCCGCCGGACCCCGCACCTACGATGATGTAGTCGTATTGCATGCGCGCCTCCTGATTCGGGCCGCGTGGCGCGGTCCTCAGTCTCATGCACACTTGTCTACGTGTGTTTTCTGCGCATTGTAGGGAGCGTAGTCATGGTGTGGCGGCTCCACGCCAGAGCGATCCCTCTAAACGAAACATGCACCGCGACCCTATGATGAAAGATGGCTGCGCCAGGCGCGGTTGGCGATGACCGACGCACTTCAGAGACTACATCGCGCCCCAAGGCGTAGCATTCAAACACCGCATCACACGTGCTGTGTAGCTGGCGCACGGTACAGCACCCCTCGATAAAACCAGCGCCGTCGGTCAGACACCGGCGCTGATCCGGCGAACGGAGACAGCAGATGGAACGGCATGGCCCCGGAACAACGCACGACGTCACCAACCAGGTTCCGCCACTAGCGGATTACAACCTGTTTGCCAGTGATGCCGCCCTCGTCGCCGCCCTCGAACGCGACGGCGCTGCGTGGCATCGCGAGGCGCTGCTGCGCGACGGCGCGGCGCTGACCACACCGGAGACGCTCGCGCTCGCCGATCTGGCGAACCGTCATACCCCGGAACTGTTCACCTACAGCCCGCGCGGCGAGCGCATCGACGCGCTGGAATTTCACCCGGCCTGGCATACGCTGCTGTCCTTGCTGCGACGTGAAGGACTGCACGCGTTGCCGTTCTCCGATCCGCAACGTGGCGCGATGGCCGCGCGCTGCGCCGGCTATTTTCTGCATGCACAACTCGAGTCTGGTTCGCTGTGCCCGCTCACCATGACCTTCGCCAGCATTCCCGTGCTGCAGCGCGAACCCGCGCTGTTCGAGACGCTGCGCGACAAACTCTATGCGCGTGAACACGATCCACGCGACCTGCCGCTCACTCAAAAGACCTCGGCGATGATCGGCATGGGCATGACCGAGAAACAAGGCGGCTCGGACGTGCGCAGCAATCAGAGCCGCGCTTACGCCACCGGGGGCGGCGGGCGCGGCGGCGAATACCGTCTGGTCGGCCATAAGTGGTTCTTTTCCGCGCCGCAATGCGACGCCCATCTGGTGCTCGCCCGCACCGACAATCACGAAGGCCTGTCCTGTTTCCTCGTGCCGCGCTTCGCACCCGACGGCAGCAAAAACGCCGTGCAGATCCAGCGCCTGAAAAACAAGCTCGGCAATCGCTCGAACGCGAGCAGCGAAGTCGAATTTCTCGACGCCTTCGGCATCCTGATCGGCGAGGAAGGACGGGGCGTGCCGACCATCATCGAAATGGCCAACTACACGCGGCTCGATTGCGTGATCGGCAGCGCCGCCTTGATGCGTGCCGCACTTGTGCAGGCGATCCACCATGCGCGGCATCGCAGCGCGTTCGGCCGGCATCTGGCCGAGCAGCCGCTGATGCGCAACGTGCTAGCGGACCTCGCGCTGGAATCCGAAGCGGCGACGGTCTTGTTCATGCGCCTCGCCCGCGCGTTCGAAGACGCCGCGAGCGCGCCTGAAGAACGAGCGTGGCGGCGCATCGTGACGCCGGCGGCGAAGTACTGGGTGTGCAAGCGCACGCTCGAGTTCACCGGCGAAGCGATGGAGGTATGGGGCGGCAACGGCTATGTCGAAGAAGGGCCGATGGCGCGCTTCTATCGCGAGGCGCCGGTCAATTCGATCTGGGAGGGCTCGGGAAATGTGATGTGCCTTGACGTGCTGCGCGCCATGGAGCGCGAGGCCGATGCCACGCAGGCGTTGTTCGCCGCGTGGCGGGACGATGCGCAGGGACATCCCGCGCTCACCGCCGCGCTCGAACGTCTCGCCGCTACGCTCAAAGGTGCGCCGGACACCCGCGAGGCGTCGGCACGCCGGATCGCCCAGCAGATCGTGCTGACCGCGCAAGCAACGCTGCTCGTGCGGTACGCGCCGGCGGCAATGGCCGACGCCTTCATCGCGACACGCCTCGCCGACGGTTGCGGCGAGAGCGGCCGGGTGTACGGCACGCTGCCGTCCACGTTCGATCATGCAGAGATTATCGAGCGGGCTTTCCCGCTCTGAACAATAAGCGCGGCCAACCGCGCATCGACAAGTATCAAGGGAGTGGACATGAAGAACGATCTGCCTGAGATTGCCGCGCTCGAAGCGCTGCTGCGCGAACAACGACAGGCGTATCTGCGCGCGCCGTATCCGTCATGGGAAACCCGTGCCGCGAGCCTGAAGTCGTTGCGCGCGATGCTGCTCGATAACCGCGATGCGCTCGCCGAAGCCATGAACGCCGACTTCGGCAACCGCGCCAAGGAAGAAATCCTGCTTGCGGAGTTCCTGCTTGTGAAAGAGGAGATCGACGCCGCGCTCAGGCACGGCAAGCGCTGGATGAAACCCCGACGGCGCAGCACCAACAAGTGGCTGTTGCCGGCGCGCGCCAAGGTGATCCCGCAACCGCTCGGCGTGATCGGCATCATCGCGCCGTGGAATTATCCGATACTGCTCGCTGCCGGTCCGCTGGTGAGCGCCCTCACCGCCGGCAACCGCGCCATCGTCAAGATGTCGGAGCTAACGCCGCGCACCTCGGCGCTGTTCGAACAACTGATCGCGCAGACCTTCGCACGCGACCACGTCACCGTGGTCAACGGCGACGCCGCGCTCGCCGCCGCCTTCAGCGCACAACCATTCGATCATCTGCTGTTCACCGGCTCGACCAATGTGGGCCGCGAAGTGATGCGCGCCGCCGCCGAGCATCTGACGCCCGTCACGCTCGAGCTGGGCGGCAAGTCGCCCGCCATCGTCGGCCCGCATGCGCGCTTCGACAATGCGGTCGATAACCTCATCGCCGGCAAGACGATGAATGCCGGGCAAACCTGTATCGCGCCCGACTACGTGCTGCTGCCGCGCGGCAAGGAGCAGGCGTTCATCGACCGGGCTCGCAAGCGCATGTCGGCGATGTATCCGGATTTCGCCCGCAATCGCGACTACACGTCGATCATCTCGGAGCGTCATTTCGCGCGGCTGCAGCGCCTCGTCGACGAGGCACAAGCGGCCGGCGCGCAACTTCATCTGCTCGCCGACGGCGCCGCCGACGCGGTGACGCGACGTTTTCCGCTGATCGCCGTGACGAACGCGCCCGACGAAACCGCGCTGATGCAGGAGGAAATCTTCGGCCCGCTACTGCCGATCGTCCCTTACGACACCCTCGACGACGCCATCGCGTGGATCAACGCGCAGCCGCGACCGCTCGCCCTGTATCTGTACGACGACGATGCAGCGACCATCCGGCGCGTCGAGCAGGAAACCATCGCGGGCGGCATGGCCGTCAACGAAACGCTGATGCATCTGGCTTGCGAGAGCCTGCCGTTTGGCGGCGTCGGTGCAAGCGGGATGGGCGCGTATCACGGTTACGAAGGCTTCGTGACCTTCTCGAAGATGAAACCGGTGCTCACCCAGGCGCGCTGGAATGCGCGGGGGCTGATCGCACCGCCGTATGGCAAGCGCGTCAACGCGCTGCTCAAACTGATGATGCGATTCTAGAGCCGACCTTCGGGGCTCCGCTTCGGGCTGGGGCTGGGGCTTTGGCTTTTGACTTCAGGGTTCGGCTTTAGCGCGGGGCTCGAGCGCGGTCGACGGCGGTTCATCCGCGGCGCCGCTTTCCAGCCGGTGCAGCCACGCCAGCAGTTCGGCCACCGCCTGATAGAGCTGCGGCGGAATGCGCGCATCCAGATCCACCTGCATCAGCAACGAGACCATCTCGGGCGCCTCGTGGACATACAGGCCCGCCTCTTTGGCGCGTTGTATGATCATTTCCGCAACCAGGCCGTAGCCCTTCGCGACCACGCGCGGCGCGCGATCGCTGCTTTGAGCGTCGTAGACGAGCGCGGCGGCGCTCTTGCGATGCTTGCGGCTCATCACATGTCCCAGTCGAAATCGGTATCCGGCGCCGTACTCGGCCACTGGGCCCGTTCCGGGCGCCCCGGGCGGGTCGGACGCGCCTGGCGTTCAGCACGCTCAGGCCGGGAACCGCGGCGCGGCGCGCCTGCCGGACCGCCGGCTGTTGTCGTGTTGCCGGCCGGTGCCGTGCGCGCATAGGCCGAAGCCGCCGCCTGGGCCGCCGCGGCAGCAGCGGCGCTCGACGAGCCCGCCGGCACGGCCCCCCCCACCTCGCGAATCGACAGACCGCTCAATTCGATGCCAGCAGCGGCGAGGCGCTGCCTGAAACTCTCGCTTTGCTGGACGAGCCGCGCCGCGCCCAACGGACTCGCCAGCACCCGCGCGGACAAGCGGTTGCCGTCGAGGACCAGCTCGGCATCCACGGTACCCAGCATCGGCAACGACAACGTAAGCCGGGTGCGCCACGGATAGTCTTCCTCCGCGCTGGCGCCCCCGCCCCCGCGCTCCCACTCGTCCCCCTCCTGCTGAATGGTCCAGTCGAATTTCGCTCCCGGCCAAGCCTCGCCAGTCCAGCGAAACTGACCCGTGGCGAGCATGTCGAGTTGCTGGCGCACGAGCGGAATCGTCGCCGCGTTGATCGCCGCGGCGACCGATTGGGTCGCCTGCGTCGGCGCATCGCTCATCTGGGCAACTGCACTATGCAAGGCGGCGGGTTCAGGCTGGGCGGACAGATCGGAGAGCGAATCGGCCAGCACTTCCGCGGCGACAAAGCGCGCAACCTGCGGCGATACGATTGACGTCATCGAGCGGCTCGCGGCGCTGTTTTCCTCGGCGGCGGCATTGGTGCTCTGCGTCGTGCCGGGCCGCGTCTGCTGCGCCGGTGCCGACGCTGAGCCGGGCTGCGCGCTGCCATCGGCGTCCGCCGCCCAGTCGCGCGGCAATTCCTCGGCGGTATCGAGGAGACTGTTTTGGGGTTCGTTGGCGAGGTCGGACAGTGTGAACTGGCCGGCCAGCCACTGCGCCAGATGCGCCTCATAGAACAGGCCGCTGCCTGCCACGGTCTGTTCGAGCGCCGCGGCAAGGGCCGCTACCGGCACCGGCGAAGCGGCCACGCTGGTGGCCGCCGTCGCGGTCGTGCCTGTCGCGCTTGTCGGGTTGGCTGTGCCTGCTGCATCCGCGGGGTTTGGATTGCCCGCCAGGGCGGCGTCGCTCGCATCCGCGGGCTGGTCGCCCGCCAAATCGAACAGGGGAAGTTCCGCCATCTCGACGTCGAGCGCCGGCGCGGCGGGCCAGATTGGCAGCTGGCCGAGAATGGCGGTGGTCGCCTCGCCACCGGAAAGCGCAATCGCGTTGAGTGTCTGCGCCACCTCGGACAAGACGGTCTGCGCGGAGGCAGGCGGTGGCGTCGGCACCTCGGGGGTGACAACCGGGGTGTCCACGCTCAGCGCCGACGCGCCCGCTTGCGCGGTGCCCGGCGCACCGGGGGCGATATTGAGCAGGCTGTCGACCCGGCTCGCAAGCAGCGAAGCGATGGCCGTGTCGATTCCGTTCATGCCGGTTTCCTCAAGAAAACGCTGGGCCACCCCGAGTTTTCCGTCCAGCAGGACGTCCTGCTGGAGGATTGACCCCCTCGGGGGGCCTGGCACGAATGGCCAGGTTTGGGGGCACTCTGATTTGGCCGCACTTCTAACTGCGCGCGGCTAACGCAGTCAATTTATCGCAGTCAAAAAAACTCAGCGGGCTCCGTACAATTCCTTGAGCACCCGGGCCGGCCGGCCAGCAAACAGCGCCGAAAGATTTGCCATGCGCGGACTGGCGAGATCCCGGATCGCCGCATCGTCCGCCAGAATCTGCCGGATCAGGTCGAATTTGCGCACGCGCTCCAACTCGTCAAGCTTCACCCCGGTTTCCGCGTCTTTTAACGCATCGACCAGGTGCCGATACTCTTCCTGCAAAGGCACCAGATCGTTCCACAGGGCGCGGCGAGCTGCGATCAGCATGCGTGCGGAAATCGCTGCGATTGCCTCGTAGCGAGCAAAATATTCTGCGTTCGAAGTCATCTCACACTTTCCGCGGATGGCTGTGCCGCCATCCGCGCGATCTCCGGGGCAATCCCGATCCAGGCTTTTTCGAGGGTGGCCAGCAAGCGGTCGACTTCGATCAGCATGGTCTCGCTATGCTGGATGTTGGCTTCGAGCAGGCGGCGCGCCATATAGCTATACAGCGCGTTCAGACGCTGGCCGATCTCACCGCCTGCTTCGACGTTGAGCGACGCCTGCAGTCCGCCTTCAACAATCCGGATCGCCTTGCTGATGGCTTTCCCGCGCTCCGCCACCGACGTCACATCCCCGTTCTGGAGGTGCATGCGTGCCTGGGCGATCGCCTGACGCGCACCCTGATACAGCAAAACGATCAGACGATGTGGACTGGCGCCCATTACCCCTGTCTCGACGCCGACACGTGCATATGCGTTGGCTCCAGCGTGTCCTGGGGAAAACATCGGCGCTCCTCCTTTTGTGCGGAATCGGAAAGTATGAGACGTCTCTCCAGGCGCGTCGCCGCGCCCAGGATTTCTGTCTGTACCTGGTTATCGGATGGGCAACCTAAAAGCTTTAGGCCGTTGTAAGGAGGCTTAGGGCGAAATTACGCAAAATGCTGTGGCGACGTTCGCGGTCTCACGCCGTGAGGAGGCACGGCCATGAACCCCCGCTCGCGGACCGGGTACCGGTGCTCCCGCCGGAGCCGGCCGCGCGCTACGCCGTCAAACCGACATCTGCATGACGTCGTTGTAGGCGGTCACCAGCTTGTTGCGCACCTGCAGGCCGAACTGGAAGCCCAGATTGGCCTTTTGCCCGTCGATCATCACGTCGTTCAGCGACACGTTGGGCGCGCCGACTTCAAACGCCTTCGCCTCGCCGTCCGCGGATTGCTGGTCGTTGCTGATCTTGTCGAGCGACGACTTGAGCAGCGACGCAAAACCGCTCGAGCTTGCCGCTTGGGACTGATCCGCCACCGATTCGGTACCGCCGGCGGCCTGCGCGGCCATCGCCTGCATCTGCTGCAGCGCCGACGAGAGCGCGTTCACGGGCATTGTCATGTTATCTCCAGAGGGAAGGTGGAGCGGCGCGGCCAAGCCTGCCGATCTGACCGAAAGAATATCAGCGGGCTCATTTCGAAAGCCGCGAAACTAGGGGGGAAACCCCGCTCTATTCGAGCAATCGGGTTGCCCGTGCCTGCGCATAATTCCAATCGTGAAAGTCTCTGTCCATGCGCCCGCCGACCCCGGTCTGGCGCCAGGCAGCAGGACCCCAGGCATCCCGGAGATACCCGACGCATGGATTCGTCAGCCAACTCGTTGATCAACCCCGACGCCCGCATGGGCCTCGCCGGCGCGCAGGCGCCAGGCGGCGCCGCACCCGGCGCCGGCCAGCCCGGCGGCGCCGTGGATCTGGGAGGTGGTGGCCTCGGCGGCAACTTTACCCAGCGCCTGTCCGGCTTGACGCAAATGCGCGGCAATCCGCGCGCGCCGCTGATCTTCGCGGTCGCCGTGCTGGTCGCCGTCGTGGTCGGCTTGTGGCTCTGGTCACGTGCGCCGGACTACAAGGTCCTGTACAGCAATCTGTCGGACCAGGACGGTGGCGCAATCATCACCGCACTGCAAGCGGCCAACATCCCCTACAAATTCTCCGACGGCGGCGGCGCGATTCTCGTCCCGTCCGACCAGGTGCACGAAATGCGCCTACGTCTTGCATCCCAAGGCCTGCCGAAGAGCGGCTCGGTCGGCTTCGAATTGATGGACAACGAGAAGTTCGGCATCAGCCAGTTCGCCGAGCAGGTCAATTACCAGCGGGCGCTCGAGGGTGAGCTCGAACGCACCATCGAATCGGTCAACGCGGTCCAATCGGCGCGCGTGCATCTGGCCATCCCGAAGCCCTCGGTGTTCGTGCGCGACCATGAGACGCCGTCCGCCGCGGTGCTGCTGAACCTGTATCCGGGCCGTATGCTCGACGAAGGCCAGGTGAACGCGATCACCCACATGGTGGCGTCGGCGGTGCCGGACATGCCGGCACGCGGCGTGACGATCGTCGACCAGGACGGCAATCTGCTGACGCAGCCGTCTTCCGGTGCGGGTCTCGACGCCTCCCAGCTCAAATATGTGCAACAGATCGAGCACGACACGCAGCAGCGCATCGACGCGATCCTCGCACCGCTATTCGGCGCCGGCAACGCGCACTCGCAGGTAAGCGCCGACGTCGACTTCTCGCAGATCGAGCAAACTTCGGAGAACTACGACCCGAACAACAATCCGCAGCAGGCGGCGATCCGCAGCCAGCAGACCAGTACCGATACAGAACTGTCGCAAGGCGGTGCGTCAGGCGTCCCGGGTGCGCTGTCGAACCAGCCTCCGCAGCCAGCCTCCGCGCCGATCAACGCGCCGAACGGTACCGGCGGTCCGACCACGACACCGGTCAGCGACCGCAAGGATGCGACCACCAACTACGAGCTCGACAAGACCGTGCGCCACGTCCAGCAGTCGATGGGCAACATCAAGCGGCTGTCGGTGGCGGTGGTGGTGAACTACATGCGTGTCGTGGATGCCAAGGGCCACGCGACCACGCAGCCCATGACGCCCGAGATGAACGCCCAGGTCACCCAACTGGTGAAGGATGCAATGGGCTACAGCGCCGAGCGCGGCGACGCGGTGAACGTGGTCAACAGCGCCTTCCTCACTGAGGTCGACCCGAACGCGAACCTGCCGTGGTGGCGCACGCCGGACATGATCGCGCTGGCCAAGCAGATCGCGACCTACCTGGGCATCGGCGCCGTCGCCCTGTTCCTGTACTTCGCAATGGTCAAGCCAGCACTGCGGCGCGCCTTCCCGCCGCCGGCACCGCCGGCCGCCGCACTACCTTCGGCGGACGAGCCCATGCTGCTCGACGGTTTGTCGACTTCCGAGCGCAGCGGCAGTGCGGCCAGGGAAGAGGACGGTGAGTCCGACCTGGTGTCGCTCGAGAGCGATAAACACAAATTCGAGCGGAACCTGGAATACGCACGCAACATCGCGCGCCAGGATCCGAAGATCGTTGCAACTGTCGTCAAGAACTGGGTGTCCGATGAGCGCTGAAGGCGTGGTGAAAAGTGCGCTCCTGCTGATGTCGATCGGTGAGGAAGAAGCCGCGCAGGTATTCAAGTTTCTCGGCCCGCGCGAGGTCCAGAAGATCGGGGTCGCGATGGCCGCGCTGAAGAACGTGACGCGCGAACAGGTGGACGAGGTACTGCACGAATTCGTCCGCGAGGCCGAGCAGCACACGGCCCTGTCTCTCGATTCGAGCGAATACATCCGTTCGGTGCTGACCAAGGCGCTCGGCGACGACAAGGCCGGCGCGATCATCGACCGGATCCTGCAGGGCAGCGACACAAGCGGTATCGAAGGCCTGAAGTGGATGGATTCGTCGGCGGTGGCCGAATTGATCAAGAACGAGCACCCGCAGATCATCGCGACCATCCTCGTCCACCTCGACCGCGACCAGGCATCTGAAATCGTCTCCTGCTTTAGCGAGCGGCTGCGCAACGACGTGCTGCTGCGGATTGCCACGCTCGACGGCATCCAGCCCGCGGCGCTGCGCGAACTGGACGACGTGCTGACCGGCCTCTTGTCCGGCAGCGACAATCTCAAGCGTAGCCCGATGGGCGGCATCCGCACGGCGGCGGAAATTCTCAACTTCATGTCGAGCAACCACGAAGAAGGCGTGCTCGAAAACGTCCGCCAGTACGACGCGGAACTCGCGCAGAAGATCGTCGATCAGATGTTCGTGTTCGAGAACCTGCTCGACCTGGAAGACCGCGCGATCCAGTTGCTGCTGAAGGAAGTCGAATCCGAAGCGCTGATCATTTCGCTGAAGGGCGCGCCGCCCGCGTTGCGCCAGAAGTTCCTCTCGAATATGTCGCAGCGTGCAGCCGAACTGCTTGCCGAAGACCTCGACGCCCGCGGTCCGGTACGCGTCTCCGAAGTGGAAACGCAGCAACGCCGCATTTTGCAGATCGTGCGCAACCTGGCAGAAGGCGGCCAGATCGCACTAGGCGGCAAGGCGGAAGACGCTTATGTCTGATCAGGATTCCACGCGCAAGGCGAGCCTCTCGGCCTACCAGCGCTGGGAGATGGCCTCGTTCGACCCGGTGCCGCCAGCGCCGCCGCCGCCCGAACCGGTCGATGACAGCGGCGCCTTCGAAGCCGAACTGCAGCACCTGCGCGATGCCGCGCACGCCCAAGGCGTCGCCTCGGGCCATGTGACCGGACAGGCACTCGGCTATCAGGCTGGCTACGCCCAAGGTCACGCGCAAGGCTTCGCCCAGGGGCAAACCGAAGCGCGCGAGGAAGCCGCCCGGCTCGCCGCGCTGGCGGAAACTTTCAAGGCCGCGCTAGACGGCGCACAGCACGAAATTTCGGAAACCCTGGTCGCACTCGCACTGGACATCGCGCAGCAGGTGGTGCGCCAGCATGTGCAGCATGACCCGGCAGCACTGATTGCCGCCGCCCGCGAAGTGCTGGCGGCCGAGCCTGCGCTGACAGGCGCGCCTCACCTGGTGGTGAGCCCGGCCGACCTGCCGGTCGTCGAGGCGTATCTGATGGAAGAATTGCAGGCGCGCGGCTGGTCCGTGCGCACCGACCCGGCGGTCGAGCGCGGCGGTTGCCGCGCCCACTCCGGCACCGGCGAAGTGGATGCCGGCATCGACACACGCTGGCAGCGGGTTGCTGCTGCGCTGGGCAAGGTAAGCGCATGGTGACGCCGACCATCGCCGAGATCCGCGCCAGCGACCTGACGCCGCTCGAACAGGAGCTGGCGCTGGCATCGTTCGGCCCCCCGCCGCTGCTGGACGAGCCCGAGGACGCACCGCGTCCAAAGGCTGCCCCGCACGATCCACGCCATGGTCACTCCACCTCCGCGTTCGTGGCCAACAGCCGCGACGCCACGCCGGGCGCAGCGGATGCCACCGCCATGCCCCCCGCCCGGGATCCGGCGCTCGCTGATAACCCTCACCTGAATGGTTGGCGTGCCCATCTGGACGAACTGCGCGCCCGTAACGCCATTGCCAGGCCAATGCGCGCCTGCGGACGTCTGACGCGGGCCGCGGGCCTCGTGCTCGAAGCGGTCGGGCTGCGCCTGTCGGTCGGCGCCGAAGTGATGATCGAACTGCCGCAGGGCAGTTCGCTGCCGATGGCGGAAGCCGAAGTGGTGGGCTTTGCAGGCGACAAACTGTTCCTGATGCCGACCACCGAAGTGATCGGCCTGTTGCCCGGCGCGCGTGTCTATCCGCGCGAAAGCGCGCCGATCGCCGATCCGATGGCGGGCGCCAAACGTCTGCCGGTGGGCTGGGAGTTGCTTGGCCGGGTGCTTGATGCCTCGGGCCGCCCGCTCGACGGACTCGGGCCGCTCGGCGCCAAAACGGATGCGCCGCTTTCCGCACCGACAATCAATCCGCTGAACCGCGAGCCGATCCACAAGGTACTCGACGTCGGCGTGCGCGCGATCAACGCGCTGCTGACGGTCGGGCGCGGCCAGCGGATGGGGCTCTTCGCCGGCTCGGGTGTCGGTAAATCAGTGCTGCTCGGCACGATGGCGCGCTACACCAGCGCCGAAGTCATCGTGATCGGCCTGATCGGCGAACGTGGCCGCGAAGTGAAGGAATTCATCGAACAGATTCTCGGCGAGGACGGCCTCGCGCGCTCGGTAGTCGTCGCGGCCCCCGCGGACGTCTCGCCGCTCTTGCGAATGCAGGCCGCCGCATACTCGACCTCGCTCGCCGAATATTTCCGCGATCAGGGCAAGCACGTGCTGTTGCTGATGGACTCGCTGACCCGCTACGCGATGGCGCAGCGCGAAATTGCGCTCGCCGTCGGCGAGCCGCCGGCCACCAAGGGCTATCCGCCTTCGGTGTTCGCGAAGCTGCCGGCGCTGGTCGAGCGCACCGGCAATGGGCCGGCGGGCGGCGGATCGATCACGGCGTTCTACACCGTCCTGACCGAGGGCGACGACCAGCAGGACCCGATCGCCGATTCGGCGCGCGCGATTCTGGACGGCCATATTGTGCTGTCGCGCTCGCTGGCTGAAGCCGGTCACTACCCGGCAATCGATATCGAAGCCTCGATCAGCCGCGCGATGACGGCGCTGATCGACGAGCCGCATCTGGAGAAGACACGTCTGTTCAAGCAGATGCTGTCGCGTTACCAGCGTAACCGCGACCTGATCAATGTGGGCGCCTATTCGAGTGGGCGCGACCAGCTACTCGACCGCGCGATTGCGCTGTATCCGCGCATCGAGGCGTTTCTGCAGCAAGGTTTCCGCGAATGTGCGGAATTCGACACGAGTTTGCAGCGACTCAACGCGCTGTTTGCCTAAGGAGGCTGACGATGGCGAAACACTTTCCGATCAAGACGCTTATCGGCCTCGCCCAGGATGATGTGGACGGCGCCGCACAACGCCTTGGCCGCGTGCAGCGCGAAGCGAGCGAAGTGCAGGCGCAGCTCGACGCGCTGGTGCGCTACCGCGACGAATACCACACACGTTTCACGGCAAGCGCCCAGAGTGGGATGCCGGCCGGCAACATGCGCAACTTCCAGGCCTTCATCGACACGCTCGACGCAGCCATCGAACAGCAGCGCAAGCTGCTGAACGCGGCCAATGCGCGGGTCGAAGCGGCGAAGCCGGAATGGCAGCGCCACAAACAGAAGCTAGGCTCTTACGAAGTACTGCAAGCACGCGGCGATGCGGCGGAAGCCCAGCAGGTGGCGCGGCGCGAGCAGCGCGACGCCGACGAACATGCCGCACGAATTCTCAGGATGCGCGCCGAGGGTGTGTAGCCCGCGCGCTTGCATGACCACGTGACCGGCACCGGCCGGAGCCTGAGCGCACAACCGCTTGACCGGCACCGACCGGAACTTGACCGGACTCACTGGATAGACAGGATCAGCTATGTCGCCCATATCGTTTGTCAATTCGCTAGCCGATTCGTCCGGTACTACATCGACGATTTCGCTGGCGAACAGCGCGAGCACGCAGCCGTTCGCGCAGACCTTGCAACAGAGCATCGACTCGCAAAATGAGGCGGCGCAGAGCCCGAGCACTGCCGAGCAGAGCACGCCGCCGCAGGCATCCGCACCTCCGCCGTCACCCGCGCAGTCGTCTCCTGCGAATACGCAAGCCGCATCGCAGTCGAACACCCAGGCGTCAAGCAGCACGAATAACAACGGCAACGACGCGAGCAACACCAACAGTGCCAGCGGTGCCGACGGCGCCAATAACGGCGGGACGACCTCGACCGCGGCCTCAGGCAATCCGCAGCAGGGTGCTGGCAAAGCCGACAGCTCGACATCGCAGCAAAGCAGCACCAGTTCGGGCAACCCGACGACCTCACCGGCAGCGGCAGCGGTCGCGGCGCAATTGCAGGCACAGGCACAGCTTCAGGCCCAGGCCGACGCAAACGCGAAAGGCGCGAACAGCCAGACAACGGACGACGACGCCACCGCGCTGGCGGACGGCACGACGGGCAGCGACAAGACGGCGGACGGCACGCACCACAGTAAAGGGTTGGCCGCGGCGGATTCGAAGTCGGCCAGCGACGCGTTGCAGGCAGCGCTGGCGGCGCTCAATGGAGCACAGGGCGCGGCGCCGGCGCAGGCCGCGAGCGTAGGCACTGGGAGCAATCCGACCAACGCGACGATGAGCACTTCCGGCCTGAGCGGCGGCACCGGACCGACGCTGCACGGATCGACGGACGGCAAGACGTTGGCGAAAGGCTCGATGCTGGGTGACGCGAGCGGCAAGCTGGGCGACAAGATGGGGCAGACCGAGGCCACGGCTGTGAGCACGGCGGACTCGGAGGCGAGGAACGCGGCTGATGCACTGGCTGCGACGACCACGACGGATGCGCAAGACAGCTTGTCGAGCTTGAAGAGTCAGGCGGACGCGACGAGTGCGGCGCTGGTGTCGGGCCAGGCCGCGGCGGCGAGCGCATCGACGACAGCGACGGCACAGGGCACGGACCCGGCGGCGGCCGCTGCGGCGGCGAGCACGCTGGCGCAGCCGGTGGGCACATCGGACTGGGAGGACGAGTTGGGGCAGAAGGTGGTGTTTCTGTCGAACGCGAATCAGCAGAGTGCCCAGTTGAATTTGAACCCGAAGGACCTGGGGCCACTTCAGGTGGTGTTGCAGGTTTCCGATAACCATGCACATGCGTTGTTTGTTTCGCAGCATCCGGAGGTTCGGGAGGCTGTTGAGGCGGCCTTGCCGAAGTTGCGGGAGGCGATGGAGCAGAATGGGATTGGGTTGGGGAGTGCCAGTGTGAGTGATGGGTTTGCACGGCAGACTGGGCAGGAGGGTCAATCGTCCAACGGGTCTGGTAAGGGTGGGGCTGGCAGTGGTGTTACCTCCGGTGGGGATTCTGAAGGCGATGCCAATGTCGCTGATGTTGCCGTTCGGCGGTCTGTTGGGTTGGTCGATACGTTTGCCTGATTTTTTTGCCTGCGCGGCGCTTTTGGTGGTTTTGCTTGCGGCGTTGGGCTTTTGTTGTTTTCTTGTCGGGGTGGTTTGGTTGTCTTTGGTTGCTGTTCTTGCGGCGTTGGCCTTTCCTTGTATTCTTATCGGTCTATTGGCTTCGCCCCTGTGCGGGGCGGCACCTACTTTTCTTTGCCGGCCGCAAAGAAAAGTAGGCAAAAGAAAGCGGGCTTACACCGCTAGCTCCTAAGTGTCCATCTCTGTCATGAACCGGAAACGGCCCAAGACGAGACCCGCCCTCGCACCATTTGCGTTAGTGACAAAGCACTCATCCGTTCCAGCGTCGCGCTACGCGCCCCGCCGTCGGGCATATTCCCTTCTGCATGCCCTGGGGGGCGTCATACCCATGCACACCTCACCGCACATTCCCCCTGCACGCCTCGCCGCATGGCTTGCGCCGCCATCTTGGGCGCGATTCAGCACGAGCGGATTGCGCGTAGCGCAGCAGGTTTGGGACCAGGTACAACTGAAGACGAAACCGAGTGAATCGTGGGCGAGAGCAAGCTCGTGTTGGTGGGCCCGACCGCCGCGCACGCAGTGCGCGGGCGGGATGAATGACTGCTGTGTCACTAACGTGTGCGGTGCGAGAGACGGTCTCGTCTCGGACCGCTCCGGGTTCATACGAGAGGTGGACACCTACAAGCTAGCGGTGTGAGCCCGCTTTCTTTTGCCTACTTTTCTTTGCGGCCGGCAAAGAAAAGTAGGTGCCGCCCCGCACAGGGGCGAACCCAATAGACCGATAAGAATACAAGGAAAGGCCAACGCCGCAGGAACAACCAGAGACAACAGGCCAGACCGATAAGAAAACAAGAAAAGGCCAACGCCATAAGAGCAGTGACAACACCGTAGGCAAAAACCAAAAAGCAAAATCCAAACCCCCAGTCAGCCAACCGAAACAAACCCAAGAGATACCCCCCAAACCCCCTTCTTTTCGACCCATCGCGCGACGCGCAATTAAACAACAATTCACCCTACCAGCACTGAGGCAAGCAAGCATCCATGGCATCGACGACCGCAAACCAGCAAGGCACCATTCAGCCGGCCACGCCAGGCCCGTTGAAACGCATTCTCCTGATTGTGCTGATCGCGCTGCTCGCCGCAGCCGCAGCCGCCGCCGGCATGTGGTTCTTCATGTCCCGCCGTGAGGCCGCCCCCGCTCCCGCGCAAGCCGCCTCGGCAGCCCCCGCGCCGCTCGCCGTGCCGGTGTTCTTCCCGCTCGAACCCATGACCGTCAACCTGCAGTCGGATGACGACCAGCAACACTATCTGCGCGTCGGTCTCACGCTCAAGCTGAATGACCCGAAGGTCCAGCAGCAGCTCACCGATCACATGCCGGAGATCCGCAGCCGCGTCCTGCTCGCGCTGTCGAACAAACACCCGGATGATCTCGCGCCCCTCGAAGGCAAGCGCGCGCTCGCCACCGAACTCAAGACGCTGATCGAACAGCCGACCGATAAGGGCGTCGCGCCCGTCAACGTCGAAGATGTGCTGTTCACCGAATTCGTCGTGCAGTGACGCCGCGTAACGCTGCTGCCATCATCAACCGCCAAGGGACGCACGAGGAATAGGAATGGGCCACGAAGAGTTCATGTCCCAGGAGGAGGTCGATGCACTCCTCAAGGGCGTAACCGGCGAGTCCGACTCGGAAGCGGAGCAGGCTGACCGCTCCGGTGTCCGGCCGTACAACATCGCCACGCAGGAACGCATCGTCCGCGGCCGGATGCCCGGCCTCGAAATCATCAACGACCGCTTCGCGCGTCTGTTGCGCGTCGGCATCTTCAACTTCATGCGGCGTACCGCGGAAATTTCCGTCGGCCCGGTGAAGGTGCAGAAGTACAGCGAGTTCACCCGCAATCTGCCGATCCCGACCAACCTGAATCTGGTCCACGTGAAGCCGTTGCGCGGTACCTCGCTGTTCGTATTCGACCCGAACCTGGTGTTCTTCGTGGTCGACAACCTGTTCGGCGGCGACGGGCGTTTCCATACCCGCGTCGAAGGCCGTGACTTCACCGCGACCGAACAACGCATCATCAGCAAGTTGCTCAACCTCGTGTTCGAGCACTACACGACGTCGTGGAAGAGCGTGCGTCCGTTGCAGTTCGAATTCGTGCGCTCCGAAATGCACACGCAATTCGCCAACGTCGCGACGCCAAACGAAATTGTCATCGTCACACAGTTCTCGATCGAGTTCGGCTCCACGGGCGGCACGCTGCATATCTGCATGCCCTACTCGATGATCGAACCGATCCGCGACATCCTGTCGTCGCCGATCCAGGGCGAGGCCGTCGACGTCGACCGCCGCTGGGTGCGTGTGCTGTCGCAGCAGGTGCAGGCTGCGGAAGTCGAACTGAGCGCCGATCTCGCGCAGATCCCGGTTACGTTCGAGCAGATCCTGAACATGCGCAAAGGCGATGTGCTGCCCATCAACATCCCCGAACACATCACCGCCAAGGTGGATGGCGTGCCGGTGATGGAGTGCGGCTACGGTATTTTCAATAGTCAATATGCGTTGCGGGTCCAGAAAATGATCAGCGCAGCGGACACGATGAAGGAAGGTGGATATGACTGAGCTGAATGCAACGCCGGAGAAGGACCTGCCGGCAGAGCCGCAACTGCCCGGCGCGGTAGCGGACGACGCCGCGCTCGACGACTGGGCCAGCGCCCTCGCCGAACAGAACGATAACAGCGCGGTCAACGCGACGACCGCCGGCGTGTTCCAGCCGCTGTCGAAGGTGGAACCGAACACGACGCGCAACGACATCGACATGATCCTGGACATTCCAGTCCAGATGACAGTCGAGCTCGGCCGCACCAAGATCGCCATCCGTAACCTGCTGCAACTCGCGCAAGGCTCGGTGGTGGAGCTCGACGGCCTCGCCGGCGAGCCGATGGATGTGCTGGTCAACGGCTGTCTGATCGCGCAGGGGGAAGTCGTGGTGGTCAACGACAAGTTCGGTATCCGCCTGACCGACATCATCACGCCGTCCGAACGGATCCGGAAGCTGAATCGATGAAACGCCTTGCCGGGCGCATTGCGCGCTCTAGTGGGCGCATCGCTGCGCGCCGGCTGTCATGGAATCGCACTGGCGCCCCGGCACTCGCAGGCGCTCGTGGTTTCGACACCGTAGCCGCCACCGCCCTCACTTTCATCCTGACCGCATCGCCCGCCCTCGTCTCGTCGAGCGCCGTCGCGGCCGACATGAATGCGGTCAACCATCCCATCCAGGTCGCCTCCAGTGTCG
>Ga0116109_1000086_pt1 | contig 24416 bp, 18 predicted proteins | sample June2015DPH_8_10_2_FD_89718 | JGI IMG/M metagenome (GOLD analysis project Ga0116109, IMG submission 89718) | Peatland microbial communities from SPRUCE experiment site at the Marcell Experimental Forest, Minnesota, USA - June2015DPH_8_10 | ecosystem: Environmental > Terrestrial > Soil > Wetlands... | reverse complement strand
AATTACTAATCATGTTCCCGGGTTTAGTTCAAGTTGATTACTAGATAATTTTGATAAACCGTTTGGATAAAAAACGTTCAATAATTTATAAAGTTTAAATATTAAAAGTTTTTTATTTTTTTTTGGAATTGAAAATGAAAATCAATCAGCCAATAATAATACAATAATTCAAAAAAATTCAATTATTAAACAAATTGGTTTAGCAACTTCATTAATAACTTTTATACTAACCTTAATTTTATTTAGTCAAATGAATAATAATGTTGGTGGTTACCAATTTACTGAAACATTAGTTCCTTTTGGATTTATTGCTATTGATGGTATTTCTATTTATTATGTATTATTAACAGCTTTCATAACTCCAATAGCTTTACTTTCTAATTGAAATGATATTACATTTAAACTTAAATATTTTGTATTTTCATTCTTACTATTAGAAACACTTCAAATTGCTTTTTTTTGTGTTGCTGATCTTTTTATGTTTTATGTTTATTTTGAAAGTGTTTTAATTCCCTTATTTTTAATTATTGGACTTTGAGGAGCTTCTGAAGCTAGAATAAGAGCTGCTTTTTTATTATTTTTATATACTTTAGGTGGTAGTCTATTTATGCTTTTAGCTATATTATGAATTATATTTAATTTAGGAACAGCTGATTTTAATTATTTATCTTTATTTGATTTATCTATAGATGCTCAAGGATGAGCATTTTTTGCTTTCTTTTTAGCTTTTGCTATTAAATCTCCCATGTATCCAGCACATCTTTGATTATTTAGAGCGCATGCTGAAGCTCCTTTAGCAGGATCTATAATTTTGGCTGCTATTATTCTTAAATTAGCTTCTTATGGATTTTTAAGAGTACTTTTAAATTTACTACCAGAATTCTGTATGCATAATATGTTTATTATACACTCTATCGCCTTAATTACTTTAATTTATTCTTCATTAGTAGTTATTAGACAAATTGATCTTAAAGCAATTGTTGCTTACTCTTCAGTTAGTCACGTAGCTGTTATGATATTAGGTTTATTTTCAAATACTTTAAATGGTATTGAAGGTTCTATTTTATTAAGTTTAGCTCATGGTTTTGTTAGTCCAGCAATGTTTATTTTTGTAGGAGGTTATACTTATTCTAGATATCATACTAGAATAATTAATTATTATAGAGGATTAGCTTTAACAATGCCAATTTTTGCTACTTTATTCTTCGTATTCACTATTTTTAATGCTGGTGCACCTTTAAGTTTAAATTTTATAGGTGAATTCTTAGCTTTAACAGGAACTTTCCAAAATTCACCTGTTGTAGGTTTCTTAGGTGCCAGTGGTATTTTTTTAAGTGCCGTTTATTCTATTTGATTGTTTAATAGAGTAGTTTTTTTAGGTTACAGTCCGTTCTTTAATCAACCAATTATTACAAATATTAGCCCAGGAACTAAATTACCTCTTGGGGATTTAGATAGAAGAGAATTCTTTTTAATTTTACCTCTACTTTTTGCTACAATAGCCTTTGGTTTATGACCTAATATTATTTTAGAATCATTACACTATCCTGTAACTCAAATACTTGTAAATGTAGATTCTAGTGAATTTTCTCGATATATTTATTTTATTACACCAGAATTTAATGAATTCGATGGTTTAGCTTCTACTAATGAATTATTTAATATTAATTAAAAATTTTAATTAAATTTCTTTAAGTATATTCTTTTTGATCTGAACTTTTCAGCACACAATAAAAAGAAATATTTTATTTAATGCTTATCAATGACTAGTATCATTTTATTTATCATAACAATTTTAGTAATAATATTACTTTGGAACAAGAACTCAGTTTCAATATTTGCCCAAGCAGGGTATAAAAATATAAGTTGAGTTGTAATTATTTTCAGTTCATTTTTAATAATGAACATTTATTTAAATAGTTTAGATTGTATAAATTGTACAGATTTAACTATAGATTTTCTTTTTTATTCTTCTATTTTAGTTCAAAATAAAAAAATTGAACCTTATTATGTGACAGGTTTGAGCGATGGTGATGGCAGCTTTTATTTTTCTTTATTTCAAAATAAAAAAAATGGTTAATGATATGTAAAAATTGGTTTTGAAATTGTAGCTGAAAATAATCCTGCTAATTATTTAATGCTAAAAGAAGTACAAAATTTCTTTAATGGAATAGGAAATATTATTTACCATAAAAATAATAATATTTTAAGTTTCACTGTTAGAAAAATTAATGATTGTATAATAATTAGAAACCATTTGCCCAAGCAGGGCAGAAAATTATCCTTTATTAACTTATAAATTAGTTAATTTTATATTATGGTCTCAAGCTTTAGATTTAATTATTTCTGAAGAACATTTAACTTTAAATGGTTTATTAAAATTAATAGCCTTAAAAGCACATAGTCCTAAAGGATTAAGCCTAAATTTAATTAAAGAATTTCCTAATTATATACCAATAAACCTTCCTGATTATAAACCTGATTTGTCTAAAATAAATATACATTGAATTTGTGGATTTATAAATTCTGATGGTTCTTTTTCTGTTTATTTAATTAAAAGTAATACATCTAAATTTGGTTATTCTTACAATTTAAGAATTTTAATTTCACAACATAATAAAAGTTTAATTGTTTTGGATGCTATTAAAAATTATTTTAATGTGGGAAACATTTATTCAAATAGTGCTACTGGTACAGTATTAGAATATAAAATATTTAGTTTAAAAGATATTTTATTATTTATTGATTTATTTAAAGATGCTCAATTATTAGGGGCTAAAGCTTTAGATTATACTGACTTTTGTACTATAATAGGGCTTTTTAAAAATAAAGAACATTTAACTTTAGAAGGAATTAAAACTATTAAAGAAATTATAAACAATATGAATTCAACTAGAACTCAGTTTGAAAAATAATTTTTAATACAATATTTATATTTGTGTCCTCTGGAAAATGAATTTAACTACGGCTATATATACGCCATTTGGTACACAAAGTTTTCTTAATTTTCCAGGAGGACTTTCGATTCATACATATTTGGAGGCACTGGTCCTTTCAAACTACTATGGATTTTTAATGTTCCACTAAAGACTCTATTGGATCAAGCATAGTCTTCTCGCATTCAGTTTTGGTTGATTTTTTTCATTAATAAAAGCACAAGATTTGTGTTAGTTCTTATTTTTTGTTTTTTCTCAATATTGAAAACTTTTTTCACTTACGTGAGATAGGTTGTTTGTTTTAATGAGTTTTGCTTTGGGTGAAGTGGATTTTTTAGGACGTAGAAGTCAATTAAAATAGCCCATTGGTTATTCTTACACCATTCGTCTTTTTCTTTCGAAGGGACAATAGAAGCAACTTCTTCTTAAATGGTTGGGTATTTGTAATAGCGGCTTGTTTCAAATTAATAGAATTTACTCTTATATCACCAATAATAATAATTATTTTAAATAGCCTTGGTAAAGGTTGCAGTATTTATAATGATTTAAGTTTTCAAAAACTGTAATAAGGGAGAAGATGTTTAAAAAAACTAATTTTACATTAAAGCCCGACACTAAAACCTTATCTATTGTTTTTCCAATGATTACTATAATCCTTATTTTAACAATTTTGGCATCAGTGATGCCTTGGAACAAGAATGCTGTTTCAGCTCAGTGATTAACACGGCTAAGTAGTATTGTAATTATTTTCAGTTCATTTTTAATAATGAACATTTTTTACGGTGATAGATTACAAGACGGTCTATCAATTTATTCAGGTTTTTTATCTTTAAACAGTTTGAATCAAACTTTCCAAATACTTATTCTACTAACTGGGGGATTGATTGTTGCTTCTATTGTAAATTTTAATTCTACACCAGATCAAAATTATTTAAGAAATTATGCGTTTATTATTTTATTTAATCTTATTGGTGCAAGTGTTTTATGTTGTGCTAGTGATCTTTTAACACTATACATTACTATTGAAATCCAAAGTTTTTCTCTTTATATTCTTTCAACATTAAAAAACGATTCTGCTAAAAGTGCTAGTGCTGGTTTAAAATACTTTCTAATTGGAAGTTTAGCCTCTACATTAATTTTATTAGGTATAGCTTTATTTTATTATGCTACAGGATTAACAAACTTTGAAAGCATATTTGTATATTACAGTATTACAGACTGATTTAGTTTGGATGGATTTACAGCAGGATTAATGGAACCTGCGTCTCCTTATGATCACACAATTGGAATTTGGAATTTTGCAGAAATGAACTCATACTACTCTATTGGTATTTTTGCATTTATTCTAATAATTACCGGTTTGTTTATTAAAGTAGGTGCTGCACCTTTTCATCAGTGGTCAGTAGATGTTTATTCTTTAGTTCCTACTGCAGTTACAACGTGATTAGTTATTCTACCTAAAATAGCTTTATTTGTTCTTTTGTATCAATTATTAGAATTAGTGCTTGAAACAGGAAATGCAATGTTATATTCTTCAGCTAATAATTCTATTATTGATTGAATGCTTGATAATGCAGTTCAAAATCATATAGGTGATTTAACTAAAAATTACACTTTTAATGTTGCTTATGTAACGAATTGATTAAATAATTTTTATTATGATCAACTCATAGGTAATATTAAAAATATATATGGGGATTCAACTCATTTTTATCCGCATTATTTACAAATAGAATTACTTAATACAATTAATTCTCCTATTGTAAATGAAAGCTATTATAATTTTGTTTCTACGCCCTTTGGAGGAACTGAATCAGAAAATAAAGATTTACTTAATACTATTTGAAGTGATTATTCTTCAGATATGCATAATTCTTTATATTATACTTTTAATATTACACCAATAGGGGCTTTAACTATTAAAAATTTATTAGTTTTAATAAGTGTGACTTCTTTAATAATAGGTGCAATAGGAGGGTTGTATCAACTAAACATTAAACGATTACTTGCTTTTAGTGCTATTAGCCACGTAGGGTTTTTATTATTAGCATTAGCAATTAATAATAAAGTAAGTTTAGAATCTTTCATTTTTTATTTAGGGCAATACTCTTTAACTAATTTAAATATTTTTTTAATATTAATTACTTTTGGTTATTTAAGTTCTTTTAGTTTCAGCTCTAAAGTATTAATAAATTCCCCAACTAGTTTACGTTTGGCCTCAGAAAATCATCAATCATTAATAAGTAATCATGCGGGGCAAATTGGATCGTCTGATTTAAATTTCATCACTCAATTAACAGGTTTATTTACTAACAATCCAATTTTAACTATATCGTTTGCTATTAGTTTATTTTCCATGGCTGGTTTACCTCCAATGATAGGTTTTTTTGCCAAACAGCAAGTTCTTTTAGGTTCCCTTTCTGTTGGGTTTATTTTTGTAGCTATTATTGCTATTACCTCTAGTGTTGTAAGTGCATACTATTATTTAAAATTAATACAAGTTTCTACTTTCTCTAATAATAATTTACTTTCTCGCTTACCAGCTAGTATTAAAATTAATAATTTCCTTAATAAAAGTGGTAAAAAAGATTTATCTGAACTTATTGTTCTTAAAGAAAGTGCACAACCAGTTTCTTTATCAACAGTTCTAAAAGGAGGAGGCCCAGAGGGCGCAAAATTGATCACAGATAAAAACAATATCTTCTATTTTGAACCTAATCTTTCAACAAAAGTAGATTATGCAGGACAAAATGGTTTCTTTACTTCAACTCAATATACCCTGGCGGGAGGGGTTTACAAATTCGACCCTAATTTCTTTATGCGATCATATACTCCTTCTTCAAAAAATAATACTAAATTCATTTCTTCTATGTTTATAACTAATAATATCCATAGTTATTTAATTTCAATTTTTACATTAACTATTTTATTTTATACTTTAAAACCTGTTCTATTGCTAAATCTAACAAGCATTTTAGCTTCTTATTCTTTTAATTTATAATAAAAAGCTTTACCCGTTATTAATAGTAAAGAATAAACTTTTTCTCTTTATTCTTAAGAGAGCAAGAGTTTAAGGCCTTTGTTTTTAATTTTTATTTACTACGCCTCCTCATATACTTATGAGGAGGGCCAAGAGTATGTAATTATATTAAAGGCAACACCACACCAAAATGGGAATTTATCCCTCAATTTATTCTAAATAGCGAAAACATATAGGCTACTAACTAATTGTCAAAATTCTAAGAATTATTTTCTTAGAATAAATGGCATAATTTTTACTAAAATGAATACTTTGTTTATTTTTTGTATTATTATTCCTGTTTTAGTACTTGTATTATTAGGCCTGAATATGTTATTAGCTGTTCATAATCCTGATCCAGAAAAAGTTAGTGCTTTTGAGTGTGGCTATAGTACAATTTATGGTCAAACTAGAATTCCATTTAATATTCAATTCTATCTAGTAGCAATTTTATTCTTAATATTTGATTTAGAAATATTTTATTTAGTTCCATTTACAGTTTCAATGTATTATATTGGAAGCTATGGGTTTATTATTTTTATAATATTCTTTATTATACTAACGATAGGTTTCGTTTATGAATTAGGACAAAAAGTAATTAATTTTACACTAACGCCTAATTCTGAAACCTATAATTCTTAATTTTAATAAAACCAATTTTTACTTTTCAATTTTTATAATAGCTGCTCCTTATAATTATAACCAGTTGGCCCAGAGGGCATATAATTAATTTAAGTAGAAAAATAGACGTGCATTAATAGGAAAAAACTGTTTTAATTTATAAAAAAAAATGATGGCTCATTAATTAAATTTGACGATTCACCATTTGCCCCCTCTAGAAGAGGGTGCAAATGTACACCAAACCAAAAGCACTTAAAGCACTCAAAGCACTAACAGTATTAGAACTATTAATAAATATTTTGTTTTTTTTCAAAGGAACAAAATAGTTTCTAATATAAAAGATTAAAATAAAACTTACTATAAAAATGTTTTCTTTTTATTTTTTAATTATTGTTATTACTTTAGGACGGTTTTTAAGGCCAGAAATTATTTACCAAATAATAGAATTTTTGCCGTATTTCCCCGTACTTATGAATAAAAATTCTTTGTAATCTTGTCTTAACAACATAAAAGCAAAAGCTTTTTATTCAACTGAAAATTGTTTATCAATGCTTAAAGCATTAAACCAACAACTAATACTGTTGTTATACCTACTAGGGCATTAAAGCCAAACTGTATTTTCAAAGCACTATGAAGCATTTTAATATTAATAAAAAGATCTAATAATTTAATCTGACCTAATCTGACCTATAATAATATTGGCGCTTAGTTCATCCTTTTTATTAAGAAAGTTCTGATTTATAATAGCTTTAATACTTTCCTTCTTAATTAGGAAGGAAAGTAAAATTAAATTTTAGAATAAATTCTCGCTAATACTTCTTAATTGTACAAATTAGTGAATGATTAGTTAAATTTTTATTTCCTCTTAATTTTCATGGGATTTAAAAAACTACCTAATGGTTTAATTTATTTAATGCTCGAGACTGCGCCCTAACCCTTCTGCCCTTTGGGGCAGAAGGGTTAGGACTAGGCCGCCCAGAGGGCAGGGTAATGAATTAAATAAAACAAATAATTGCTAAGCAAAATCCAAACATTTTTTTTTTATTCATTTTTATAATACTACATTTTTATGTATAACCTTTGTCACATTAAAGTAATTAAATATTACACTTTTTAAATAGTGTACTTTACCTTTAGTAATGGAGTCATAGACGAAAGGTCGGAAAAACATAGCTTAAATATATTAATCGCATCAATTTAATGTTGCGCCCTCTCCCCTTTCTCTGGGAGGAGAGGGGCCTCAGTCATAAAGGCTTAAGCTTTTTATGTTCGGTCAACGGTTTGTTATCATAATTATTATATTTTTATTTGATTTTTATTTGGTTTTTTAAAGCCGCGCCAAGTTGGAAACGAAGCCAACTTGTGAACACTCAACCATGAGTGCAATTAGAGGTTAAAAAAATAAAAGGCCTAAAAAGCTCTATTTAGGTTTTAATTTAAATAATTATGTCACCTCTGCACTAAGGCCTGTGTTTTTTATACAGCTGAATTTAGAATGATTTTTAATTCTTTTGACCGTTATTTAACTTAGTTTTTAATGGTTCAGGTTTTGACAACTGCCCAAGCAGGGCAGACAATTAATGTAAAACATAGCTGCATTTTTTTCAAATAATGGAGAGGGCAAATAAAATTAATAATTAATTTACAATAATATACCTATTGGTTCCTCTCCTTTTGAAGAAGGGCAGGGTTATTTGAAAACTTAAAAAATAAAAAGAATACTTTGGGCGAAGTTAATCTGACACCAAATATGATCGGTATTTTTAGGTTAAACTAATTATACATACCTCCTAGGTTAATTAATAATTATTAATTACATTTTTCGATCCACCTTTTTTATTCAAATATTAGATAAAATTTGATTCTGGCCCTCGTTCTAATCTGGTCCAGAGGGCGCAGGTGTACAATCGGAAAAGTTATATTAGAGCAGACAATTCTCTTTAATATTAAAATTTAAACACTACCAGTAATGAGGATTTTAAAACAAAATCCTATATTGAGACTTGTTAATTCTTACGTCGTGGACTCACCACAACCAACAAATATTTCTTATCTTTGAAATTTTGGTTCATTATTAGCATTATGTTTAGGTCTTCAAATTGTAACCGGTATTTTTTTAGTTATGCACTACACACCGCACACAGATTTAGCTTTTAATTCTGTTGAACATATTATGCGTGATGTTGATTATGGGTGAGCTTTAAGATATACTCATGCTAATGTAGCTTCATTTTTTTTTATTTTTGTTTATGCTCATATAGCTAGAGGATTGTATTATAATTCTTATAAATCTCCTCGTGTTGCACCATGAACAATAGGAGTTATAATCTTAGTTTTAATGATAGCTACAGCCTTTTTAGGTTACTGTTTGGTTTATGGTCAAATGAGTCTTTGAGGTGCTACTGTTATTACTAATTTACTAAGTGCTATTCCTTGAATTGGTAAAGATTTTGTTGAATTCATTTGAGGTGGGTTTAGTGTTGGAAATGCAACTATAAATAGATTCTTTTCTTTACACTATTTACTACCTTTTATACTTGCAGCCTTAGCTATTGTTCATTTATTAACTTTACATACACACGGATCAAGTAATCCTTTAGGTATTTCAAGTAATATGGATAAAACAGCTATGCATCCTTATTTTATATTTAAAGATCTAGTTACTATTTATGCATTCCTATTAGCTTTATCAATTATTGTAACATATTACCCTAATTTAATGGGTCATGCTGATAATTACATAATGGCTAATCCAATGTCAACCCCTGCTTCAATCGTACCAGAATGATACTTTAATAGTTAAAAAATATAAAGGCGTAATTAAAATGCTTTAAACGCATTTTTACGTAATATTTCTGTCCTTGCTATTACAAAAGCAAGTATAATAATTAATATAAAAGGTGTCTTTCTTTTTTCATTTTTTTCTCATCTATTTTGGCCCACATTAAGAGTATTAATTTATAAAGCATATTTTACTAATTGCTCTACCTTAAATGTAATTGTAGTTGTAAATAGAATGAATAAAATGATTTAAAAATAACTATATGCTCAAAAATTAAAAAAAAAAATCAGCTGTACCATTTGAGAGCTTGCACCCGTAGGGCTCATTGGAATTTAATATAGCGGATTTTCTTTAATTAATTAGCAAAAAATAAAAATATTTTTCCAGAGACTACTGTGTTATTAACTGAAATCAATTTCAGTAAAAAAATAGTCCAAATTTTACGGTTTTTAATTACTCTGAATTTACTAGACTTATTGAAGCTTAATTTTTAATCGTAGGTTACTGGCCTATTCATGCTTACTTTTTTAATTTTTAGGGCTTATAGTACAATTGGGCCTAGACTTAAAGCTTGAGAACGAGCCTTAATTGAAATACCACCATTAACATTCGACATTTTAATAGGTTTAATGCTAGGGGATGGCCATATTCAACGGAGAACCACTACTGGTAATAGTAGACTCATGTATGCACAATCAGGGAAACCAAATAAAATTGAATATTTTAATTTAGTTTTTTCTTATTTTAGTATTTTTTGTACAGTAAATTATACTCCTGAAATTAGAACAAATTTAAATGGTAGAAATGGAGAAACTTATTTAGTTATTTCATTCGCTACAATGCAATTAGTTTGTTTTAATTTTATACACTCTTTATTTTATCAAGATAAAACTAAAATTGTTCCCTATGATATATTTGATTTATTAAAACCTATTGGGTTGGCTTTTTTAATTATGGACGATGGTAGTCGGCAAAATGACGGTTTACATTTAAGTGTTTACTCTTTCGATACAGAATCGGTGGATAGACTATTAAAAACTCTACGTGACAAATTTAATTTAAAATGCTCTATTCATAAACATGACCGTGGGCCAAGAATTTATATTTGAGCTGAATCAATGCCACATTTACGTTCTCTAGTAGGAGAATTTATAATCCCTAGTATGAGTTATAAAATAGGAGCTAATTAAACGTAGAATTATGACCTTCTACCATTCTATGCTATCTTAAGAAGTATACCTGATAAATTACTTGGTGTACTTGCTATGTTTGCTGCCTTATTAATTTATCTTATTTTACCAATAGCTGATACTTCTAGAATAAGAGGAAATCAATTTAGACCAATTTCTAAATTTTTATTCTGGGTACAAGTTGTTGTATTTGGAATATTAATGTGGATTGGATCTCAACATCCTGTTGAACCATTTGTTCTTATTGGTCAAGTGGCTACAGCGCTTTATTTTGCTTGATTTGTTTTATTTGTGCCATTAGTTGGTATAATAGAAAACAGTCTATTTGACGTTGGGCTACAGGCCTCAAAAAATAATTAATTTTATCCTAACAGTTATTATTATAAATTTATACGACCATGGCCTTTTTAATTACTACGAATACGAAGACGGGTCATATTTTAATTAATTTAACTATAGGTTAATAGACCCTTACCTTACAAATTTTAATTTTGTGTTCTTTCTTAGGAGGACATCCCATTCTTTACTAGCAGACGCCAAAGTCTGTAGTACAAATTTGGTTTAAGGTAATGAGATTTTAATTTAAATAAACTATACTACTTCTTTATTATAGGCTTAAGCCTTATTTTCTCTACATTTTATTTATTCGATAACCTTCTCTATTTACAGGGCCTTTTTTTTTTTTAATAGTTTTTTTAAATCATTAAGCCTAAACAAACCAATAATTATTGTTCCCCTTTTTTAAGTAAGGGATGGTTGGCTAGGTTGAAATGATTGAATAGAAACACAACTAATCATAAATTATTTTCATATTTAGCAAAATAGAAGGTAAAACGAGTAAATTATTATACGATTTAAATTTTTATTGAAATATTTATTTACCTTTTTAAATAAAGGTTATAATAAATAAAAAGGTAATTAAAAAATCTATTTCATATTTTAATATGAAACACACACCCTTTATGCTTTTTGGCTTTAGGGTAAATTTTGATTTATAAATCAAAACCTCTACCACCGTGCATAGAGCCCGGTATTTTTAGATTTCTGTTTTTACTTAATATTAGAAGATTAATTCTTAATCTTCAATAAGTCAATACTAATTAATCTATAAATTTCTCAATTTTAAATGACAAATTTTAACAACGCTGTTGCTTCTCAACGAAATAAATTTCAATCTTTTCCTTTTCATTTAGTTGATCAATCACCATGACCACTAGTTATTAGTCTGACTTTATTTACTATGGCTATTGCTGCTGTAGGTTCATTCCATGGTTTTGCTTATAGTGGTTATCTATTATTTTTAGGTTTTATTTTAACCTTGAGTATAATGATTTTGTGGTTTAAAGATGTTGTTTTTGAAGCTACATATCTAGGTTATCATACTAGTCAAGTTCAATCAGGTTTATCTTTAGGATTTATTCTTTTTGTTTTGAGTGAAGTGATGGCCTTTATGTCTGTTTTCTGAGCTTTCTTCCATTCTGCTTTAGCTCCTACAGTGGAAATTGGAGCTACATGACCTCCAGTAGGAATTGAATCATTAGATCCTTTTGCAATTCCTTTACTAAATACTATTCTACTTCTTTCTAGTGGTGCTTTCGTAACTTGAGCACACCATGCTTTAATTAAAGGTGATCGAAAAGGGGCTATTATTGGATTATTTATTACTATTGTATTAGCTATTATTTTCACAGCATTACAAGGATTTGAATACATTGAAGCTCCATTTAGTTTCGCAGATTCTGTTTTTGGAACTACTTTTTATGCTTCAACTGGTTTACATGGTCTTCATGTTATTGTAGGAACTATTTTTCTTGCTGTTGCATTTGTTCGTGTTGTTCAATATCACCTTACAGACTCACATCATAATGGATTTGAAGCTTCGATATTATACTGGCACTTTGTTGATGTTGTTTGATTATTTCTATACATTTTTGTTTACGTTTGAAGTGCCTAGTTTATAAATTAATATTTTTGGTGTATCTTTACTCAATGAATTTTTTTTTTAATTTATTTTGTTTTTATTGACCCTCTCCCTTATGCTAGGTAAAGAGGTTGTATATTTCAATGGGTTTTAATTTTATGTCCAGAGGACACAAAATTATTGATTTATATTTCAAAATTAATACAGCTCTTCTACTTTAAATATTCAAAGTTGATGAAGTCCAATATTCTTTAATTAAACCATACCACTTTTTTTTTTTTAATATTTGATAGTGCAAATATTCTTAGTAGTTCCATAATTTTTTCTTTTCTTCCTTTTCGTTCACCTTTTTTAAATATTATATAATTATTATCTTCAATTGAATCTAATAATTTTTTATGAAATTTATTTAAAAAGTTTTCGTTAGTATAAAGGTAAACAAATTGTTTTTTAACAACCTGTTCTAAATGAAACATTTGATTTGGTAAAGTTCCAAAACAATCATGAACAGTAATAATTGGTAAAATATTAGAATTAATACATTCTTTAATTACAAGCATTAAATGTGAAGCATCTAATGAATGTATTACGTTTGGTATAATTGATTCAACTTGTTTTCTTCTATCAACTACGTATTCATTACTATTAACATTTTTCATTTTATTCCGTAAAATAATTGTTTTACGTGTATTACCTGATCTCATATAATAATTGTGAGATTCTTCTTTGAGATAATGTTGAGTTATTTTAATTCCAGTCGGTGTAAATCAAGAAATAGGAACATTTAAATCACGTAATACTTTACTAATATCTAATAAGTAATCATAAATATTTTTTAATGCAGGAAACATCATGAAAACTTGATCATCAACTATTTTAGCTATTAAATATAAATCTTTTTTAGAAAGTAAAACTTTTTCATTATTAACCGCAGGAGCAATATAGATATAAGGATTATATATTTCTTCTTCTGTTTTTACTACTCCTTCAGTTGCTCCTACTGGTTTGTTTTGGTCATTATCATTATCATTATCATTATCATTATCATTATCATTATCATTATCATTATCATTATCATTAAAATCAGAATTAAATTTTTTAAAACTTAATTTTTGTTTCAACAATTCCTTTGCTTTTTCAGTAATTTCAAATGAATTAGCTAATTGTTGAGTCATTCCAAAAATACTTGCATTATAAGGTTTAGTCATTACTAAAGGTTTAATTTCTTTTCTTGTTAATTGAATTTTTGTAAAATGTGAATGAGTTTGTATATTTTCTAAACCAAATTTATTTAAAGCTTCATTAACTGGACCTACAACATCAGAATAAATATCTGCTACAGGTTCATCATTATTTTGTTCAATTAAATTAACTCTAGAAGCTGAATCAAAATCTTTCATTAAAGCTGCCAAGTGTTGAATACCACTACATGTCGCATCTAAAAATATTGGTAAATGAATTATAGCTTTGTGATTGTTATGTAGTTTTCTAATTACAAGACAAAATGCAGCAAATGTGAATTTTTCTTTAGCATTAATTAAGAATTCTTTTTCCATTTTAAGAATATTTTGATAATTTATTTTTACCCAATTTATTCTTTCATTAATAGATTTTTTTGCTAATCCATTTTCATTATAAGCATTTGCTCCATAAATATAAAGATAGTTTAAACCTTTTTCATTTAAAATTTCTCCGTCATTAAAATAAACTAAATTTTTAGCTAAGTTACTTCCTTGATAAGAAATGAAAAATGAATTTGTATAAATACGACCTCTCCAATCAGCAAATGTGTTAATATAAAATGGTGTATTGATAAAAGTTTGAGCAATTTTAATAGAAATTAAATTTTGTGTTCAATTTTTTTCATCTTCTGAGGATAATAAGTAATAACCATCATTTAGAATAAAATCTAAGAAATCATTATTTATTTTAAACTTAATACTGTCAAGATAATTAATTGAATCAAATAATTCTTTTTTATTTTCTATTAAATGTTTTTCTCTTAATGCTGAACCTTGAATTAAATCTTCACCTTTACCTTTTCCTAAAGAATTAGAAAGGAAACCTCCACGTTTATCATCACTTCATTCATTTGGTTTATGACACATAGGTAAACTAGTTGGAACAATAAAAGTATTTTCAACTATTTCATTGATACATTCTTGTCTTATTTCTATATACGCTTTACCTTTGTCTTCAATATCAAATCGTCTATCAATAATTTCAATACGAATAAAACATTCAATTAATAAATCACCTAAACGTACAGCTTGTTCTTCATTGAAATTATTTTCAGAATAGAATAAATCATAATTTTTAATTTTTAAGATTTTGATTCATTGAAAACTTTTTGTCGTGATATTGAGAACATATTTTTTTCTCATTTAAATATTTTTTTCAATGGATAAGAAGAAGAAAAAATGCTAACAACTATTTACTTTACTTAACTAATGTTTAAATTTGTCTTTAATTCATTCTATTACTAATTTAGTTTATGCCGTAAGGCTAACTTAGTGTTTTAGTATATTATTATCCCCTTGCTTCCCGCGTCCCAGGGAAGCTTAAAATAAAAAGTATTTAAATTCTTATTAAGTATTAGTTAAAAGGCCTCATTACTTAATTAACAATAATAGTATAATAATCAAATATTATATAAAAACTATTTACCTTTAACGTTTTACCCCTTTAAAAAAAAATATATATAATGATACAATTACTCGTGAGAAAAGTTTTAGTTGCTGGTTTCAGAAGATATGTTTATCCAAATATGACCCATGGAAATTTTAATTTACTTTGAACATTTCTAGTAAATAATTTAAAAAGTTTACCTTTAAAATCTATATTTAGTTATGCAATGAGTTTAGGTAATCAAAACCAAATCCTAAGATCATTAACTGTAAATAGAATAATAGAACCTGTATTAAAAACACAAGGAATAGTAAAAACAGAATTAAAAAATGGAAAAGAAGAATTTTTAGTAACTTGATTATTTTCTTTAATAAGTCTAAGTAGATTTACAAAAATTATATTTAAAGTAGTTTTATGATTACCTAAATTAGTTTTAACATTATTTGTATTAAGTTTAACAAGCATTGATGTTAGTTATTTTCAAAGTATAGTAAGTTGATTAAGTTTTGGAATATCAAATAGTTTAACATTATTTTTCTCTACTTTATGAGCGATAATAGTTTATATTTATAAAACAGGAGATATAATAAATTTAAATTTTCTAAGAAATATAAGTGAACCATTAAATCTAGAAACTTTATTTAGAAATAAAGAAACTAAAGAAATCAGAAACCCCTTCAGCAAGGGTTAAAGAGTTTCTAAGACGCCAAACTCCGGGAACCTCCTAAAGCCTTTGTTACCAAACATAGAAAAGAAATTTTCATAATGCGGCAACAGTAATTACGTTGGTATGGTAATAATACAAAGGATTAAAGGAATTCAACTTTAAATGGACAATCGCGGAACTAAAGTCTAAAGGATAACAACTATCCCAAGATAAAAGCGCAGAGAGCAGACGGTGTCTGGTTTCAGAAATGAAATTTAAGGTGTGCTCCAATAGCAATCGAAAGAAAGCGTTATGTACTCAGCTGTATTCTGAGATGAATGAAGAGTATGTCCGTAATATTAACATCAAAGCATTTATTTTCCTCTTAGGACTTGAAAGAATAAATCTCACTTTGTCAGAATATAAATTATTTGGGAAAAAATATTGAACGATGTTTAATATGAAATAGATAAAAGGTTTAAAAAAAGATCTTTATCACTTTATTTATTTACTTAGTTAAATCCATAAATATAAAGGATTTTTTTTGTTTTAAAATGTAAATCTATAATCTATTCATTAATTTAGAATTCTTTAGCCGTAAGGCAAAAAGATTGATAAAGAGTTTTCTTAAATGAACGAATTTATTCAAGTAAACCCTCTGTAAAAATGGTATAAGCGAAGTCGAAATAAGTTTAGGGCAAATGCCCGCTAAGTAAAAACGTAATGTTCTACTAGATCCAGGTTGTTGTACTTATTTCTCTTTATGCCAAATTTAGAAGATAAGAACAAATTATAGTAAAAGCGAAGGTTTAATATATGGGAACTGTAATGAAACAAACATTATAATTTTTTTCTTTTCGTTATAATGTTCACGCTCATTACAATAAGGGCTGGAATGCCTGATAAAACTTCCGTAAGGAGCGCCAGAAAATTATGGACTGGAAGAAAGCGTGCCACATTCACATTTTTCGTTGGTTAATTCATATTTGCGCCCGCAGGGCATCATTTAAATAAACAAATAATATAAATAATAAATTAAAGACTGCGGCTATACTATGGATATTTTCATTAATAAATTGTATCATGTTTTTTGTTTTATTTTTAAGTATAATGAAGAGATTGAATGAGAATGAGAATGATTACTCCTTTAGTTTTCTCTGCCCTGCTCCCTTTGGGGGCATTTTTAATAATTGTAAAACGGAAAAACTAAAAGAATTTATTTATTTATTTTATTTTATTAAAAATAAATTGGAGATGTTATTAGTTCATTATAAAATTTTAAAAATGAACTTCCGTTTTTAATATCTAATAATTTTATTTCTTCATATTCTTGTTCTGCTTTACTTATTTCAAATCAACTTAATAGGTTGTCAATAGAAATTATACATTTATTAATATGTCTTCCACCTATTGTATTATTATAAATAATACTGTGAAGATAAATATGAACTGTTGATTCTTCTGATTCTTCGTTTAACAAAAGAAATAATTCTTTTTGGAAAATATCTAACCACAAAGTTTCTCTTTCAGCATTTGAAAGATTTATCATATGTTTTCCTTTTAAACCTGGTAAGAATATTTCTTTACTTGTATCTGTTCTATGATCTCATAGAAAGAAACTGTCTGATGTATAATATGATTTATTTTCTTTTTGTGTACGGAATAAAATTATTGAAAAAGTTATTAAGTTATTATTGATTGTCATTGTTTTATTTTTATTTGTTGTTTTGAGTTAATATGAAGAGATTTAATTAGGTTTTATTTCTCTTAGTATCAGTAAAATATTTGGGCACTATTCAATCATATTTAAATATTTTTTACCTAAATTTAATATTAAATTTTGATTAATTATTGGCAACCCTGCAAAATCAAAACCAAAAATTTGGGTTAATGTAACTAAAATAAGGGTTCTAAAAGGTAATAATAATAAAATAAATATATATAAAAAAATAACAAAAGAACTAATAGTTAACATAGTAATTAAGAATTTAATTTTTTCATCCAACCCTAATTTTACATATTTAACATTAGAACTAGCTAAGTTATGAAAATCGTAAGCTTTATCTTGTGGATTTAAAGTATTTTTATCTAAATATAAACGTATTATTATACCTATTGTAACAAAGAAACCTAATACTCAATTAAATTTAAGAAAAGATTTAAATAATTCTTTATTATAAACTAAACTAAAAAAATTAGTTGAGTTTCTAAAATAAAAATAAAGAATAAAAGAAATTAAAGTGTTAAAAAATATTATTAAAAGTGTTCACATAGCGATTATAAAAATTTAATTGTTTGCTTAATTAAATTAAAATTTGTGAAGTAATTATAAATTTTCCCCCTTACTTTTTTCACATTGAAAGGGCGGAGAAAACAATTTTTATTTACTAAAAATCTTTAAATTATTTTATTTAATTAAGCAAATTCTCTTCATTAAAGAGAAAAAAATGTAATTATAGTATTTAAAACTATAAATTAAAAACCTCTAAATTACTATTTATTAAAAATAAATAATAATAATTATATAGTCATTATTAAAAATGAACTGAAAATAATTACAACTCAACTTATATTTTTATACCCTGCTTGGGCAAATATTGAAACTGAGCTCTTGTTCTAAAGTAATAATATTACTAAAATTATGATAAATAAAATGAAATTAATCATTGATAAGCATTAAATATTTGTTAAAGTTTATTTACAAAATTATTTTAAAATATTTTGCCATAATACGTTTGAATTTATTAAAAATTATATTTATTTCACTATTATTTGTATTAATTTCTAAATAAGGATGGTTAAATTCATGAACTGTTGGTACTAAATAATTATTATTTTTTAAGATTTTAAAAGGGTTAGCTTTAATTTTAATTTCTATTTCAGGTTTAACTATAACAGATAAGTTTTTAAAACTTCTATAAAATCTATTATAAGATTTAACTTCCACTGTTTCACCTTTTACAATTTGTAAAATTTGGTTTCAAGTTAAAGAATCTTTTTTCACCCCTGCAAAGGTTGTGAAAATGAATTCTTTATTATTTTTATTAAGTAATTTTAATGCATATTCTTTAGGACCGATAAAATAAGCTTCAGAAATTGTTTCTGTACCATATTTTAACATTTCATTTTTTAATCCTCCTATTTCAGAACTTGTAGGTAATGGTTTATCTGTAATTATACTATCAGTATCACTATAATAAACATTTACCCCTTCAGTACATTTATATTTAATCATTTCACATCTAGCATAAGCTGTTACTGCTGCAGCAATAGCAACATTAGATTTAACAATTGTATAATTATTTTTAGATTTTTCTAATGGAAAATATTTATCTTTCAATTGTTTTAACGCTTCAACATTATTTCTATTTTTTAATAATAAAATAGCTAAATCTAAATTGATTTCTACTATTGTTTCTACAACCTGGTTTACTAAATATTTAGTTAAATCTTTAACTTTAATTATTTTTGTTTCTAGAATATCTCTGCCCTGCTTGGGCAGTTTTACCAAAAATTCCATAAAGAGTATTTAAATGTAGTTTAGCAATAAATCTTTCTGGAGAATCATTTTCAGATTCTTTTTTTATTAAATAAAAATCTTCAATATAATTATTAAACATTTTAGATTTACTAAAAGATTGACCTTTCAATAATTTAATTTTATAACCTAATTTTTCTGCAGCTTTTAATTCTTCAGAAAAATATACTTCAGTAAATACTCCTCTAGGATAAAGTATTCTTTGATCTAAACTTCTAGATTTAAAAGGTAGAACAGGTAATTTTACATTATTACCACATTCAATTCTTGCTAAAGCAAAACCAAAGAAATCTTCTAATTTAATTTCTGACATATCTTCAAATCATTTTAAAGGTTTATAAGGCATATTTTTTAACATCACAAAAGGGTATAAAGAATTAACATCGTAATAATATAAATCTTTACCATAACCTTTATAATAATCTGTTGCTCCACCATAATAACTATAACGAATAAATTTATCTAGATGATTATTTAGAACAGGTATATTAAAATCTAAATATTTAGTTCTAAATATTTTTAATGATAAAGATGCTGTACTAACTATTGAACAAATATCTACATGATGTTTTTTAAAATAAATTGTTTGAGCTTTAGACATAGTATTTAATAAACTTACACTATCTTGAATAGCATATTCAATAAATTGTTTATGTAAAGGATTACCAGGTTTTAAAATTGATAGTTTATTAAATTCAGGATTATATTTAGAAAATTTACCTTTTACTTTAAACACTTCACATAATTCTTGTAAACTAACAGGAAAAATTCTCATACTATCTCTTAATACAATTTTAACATTTTTTAAAGGAGCTGAAATAGTAATAAATTTATGTTGGTTATCTATTAAAGTATTTACTAAATTATAATCTACAGCATACATTAAACCTTTAATTAAAAAGGAACCATCAAATTTACCTAAATTATGAACCATAAAACACAATTTATGGTGACCTTCAATTAAAGCTATTTTATTAATTTCAGATCAAAAAGATTTCCAAAATTTTGCTAGAGATTTTTCTCTATTCAAAATATTTGAATTAAATAATTCAACATCTAATAAAATACAAATAGTAGCAAAATTGTGTGAATTATTATTATGAAGATTTAATTTAATACAAGCTGTAATACATAAAGGTATTTGTTCTTTACTGTATTGATCTTCAAATGTTTCAATATCTAAAGAAGCTAGACTAATTAATTTTAAATTTTCATTTATTTTAAGAGGGGCATAAGAGAATTTACTATTATTTTTCATTATCGCATTATATTTTTATTATCTTGATTATGTTTAAAAGCTTCACGATTAATTAAACGTTTTAATTCTGCACGTTGTATTAAACTTTTGTTTAATTCATTACTCACTTTTCAACTAGTTACATGAACTTCATTTATCCAAGGAAATTGAAATTTAGAAACATTTCTAGCTTGAACTAATGTTTGATGATAAGGTAGAATAGCTCTAATAAAATCAATTATTGTTGTTTCTTTAGTTCAAGTAAAATTAGAATGAAGTGTTCATCAACTCGAACCTTTTATAGCCTGAAATGTTTTAACATCTGAAATTAAATTACATAACCCAGGTTTATAATCTCCTAAACCTAAAAGTTTACCTTCAGTTTCATCTCAATAAGTTGAAGAGTGTATAGTAGTAATAAAAATTTGAACTGAATCATTATTTAAAAATTTAGTTTCTTGAATTAGAGTAAATCAAGAAGCAAAATAAATATTATAAATATCTAATGGTTGAGGATAAGCTTGAAATTTTAATAATAAACCTTGACCTTTATGGATTTTATCTGCTCTACAAAGTATTAATCCAGTATTTATTCCTAAATTTAAAACTATTTGTTGTAATAAGATAAATGTTTTAATAATAAATTGATTAGTATGATTGTTTAGTAAAATATTAGAAGTATAATATATGAAATGTGTATTTAATTTGATATTTCATTCAGGTATAACTTTAATTAAAGAAATTTTTTGTAAGATTTTACTAATTAAGTTAATAAAATAAATAATTAAAAAATAAGGTATTAATTGTATAAGGTATAAAATAAATATTATAAGTTTGAATATAAGTATTAATAGTTTCATGTTTAATTTTATGATAATAAGTTTTAATTGTTAATGCTTTTTTGGGGATTTAAATTGAGTTAATGGAAATGAGGGTGAAAACAGAATGTCAGACTTTATTTTGATACTGATTCCCGAAGTGGGCACACGTTGGGTCAAATATTTCCTGTAAACATGCAGTACTTTCATGCAGCGGTGCCAGGTAGGGTGAGGATAAAATCATAACCTCAGGTAATATAAATCTAAAATTTCTGGTGAATGAAAGGATTACTAATGTTTTCTTAAATCATTCAACGAATAAATATAAAATATTTAAATTATTTGGTGTTCACTGCTTTAAAGATTTTCTAATGAATAATTTAAATAAAGAGAGTGAATCCTTGAACTATTTAACATTTTTCAGAATTCAAGATATCTACTGAAAAATTTTGCAGGTTTCTTCCCACTAAGCGTTAGTTGACTATCGTCTTTCTATCATCATACTAATTTAAATAATCCATAATTTATACAAAAATTTTAGTACACCTTGCACGTACATAACTCGTTTTACCCATTTAAATTTTTAGCTTTAGTTTTAGTTTTAATCACTTTATGTGAGACTGTCACATATCTGAAGACGTTACGGTTTACTTCTGTTACTAAAAATGCAAGTTGCTCCCCAACTCCTAGGTGATATTATCAAGGACGAGCTTCATTCCTAGTTTGAGAAATTAATCTCAAAGTACTCTTTTTAGGTTTTGCACCTAAAACTTTCATTTACAATTTTACACTATTTAAAACGTTAATTTTAAATTTTAATTATCCAATTCACTAGAAATATTAATCATAATAAGTTTATTTGGTTTATATATGATTAAAGCATTAAACCACCCTTTCTCTATATTTAAAAGGGTATTATTATTTAAATATTTTAAATAAGAGTGACCGAGCGTTATCTACCATTTCGAAATTACTTAACATTGAAAGATCAGCTGCGTTGTAGTGCGCTGTTAAATAAATTGCATTTTCTGTAAAGAATTCAAATTTATCAGATTTTAAGTGTTTTTGAAAACTTCCTTTCTGAGTTGATACTCCTAATTCAGCTGCTACTTCGTTTGAATCAAATACAGAATCATAAATTGTTTCTGTATTCAATTCCGTGTAAACAACTTCAGGAAAGTTTTCTGATATTGAATTTGAAAAATCTTTACTTGAACCTAGTAATTCTGATAAATATAAATTCATATCTTTTTTAACTAAATTTAATTGATCTAATTCTACAACAGTTTTAATCAAATCTTTCATTGAAAAACTATTTTTAATTTCAATAAATTTAGTTATAATATTGGTAGAGGGCATTTTAAAATAATAAAAATTATCTTTAATGAAACACTTTAAACCTTTAGATTTTAATGTATTAATTATAAATTCAATGTATCTTTTGTATTCTGGACTAAGACTTGTTTTAAAATCTAAAGTTGATTGGATAATAGAATCAATCAATTCGTAATTGATTAGTTTAGAATTATGTTTGATTTCATAGAATTTATTAGTGTTTACGTCTAAGCTACCAAACACATGCTTATCTTGTAAGGTTGGAATTTTTAAAGTGTAACAACTGTTTACACTAACCTGAACTGATAAAATTTTGTTTGTTTGTTGATCAACTTGTTTATATTCAGTATCAAAACCAGCATAAACATTATTAGTCAAACAAACACTTTTTAAATGAAAGAATCTTTTAATAGAATTAGGAATTAGTTTTGTTAATAACACGTTTAAATGTTGCACTTCTGTGAAACATTCAAGGTTTTTTGATTCTTTCATGGTTTTTAGAAGCACTTTAATTAAAATTCAATAATTCAAACAAAGTAAATGATAAGTTTGTTTAAACAAATCTGATTTAATTTTTACGTCAGCTGATTGCATTCTTTCTTTAGGAGTTTTGCTTTAGCTTCAAGTTTAGTAATTTTAACAGGATCTGTTTCTGATAGTAATTGTTCATCAATGTCTGAAGGCTTAATCAAAAATTCTACTAATCTTGAAACTGTATGGTAAACATCCTGACGTAATAAATCATCAGTTAATAGGAATTCGTGTTTCATTATTGAACGTACATTTCCTAAATCTTTTTCGATAAAGGATACCACGTATTTTATGGAATTTACATTTCCTTTTAAAGCTTCTTCATATTCAGACATTAATTTAGGATCATGATTCACAAAGTAATCGTTAAAATGAAATAAAATTCCTGGTATTTCTAAACCGCTTTCCGTAGTGTAAGTACGTTTAACTTCATCACTTGAAATAATATTTACTGCAGAAGCTGTTAATATTATTTCACCTAGATCAAGTTCACCACAGTTAAATACTCCTAGTATTTCCATGTAAAGTAAAATAACACAAACGAAAATTTTAGCTTTAAAACTTTTACTCTTTTCAATTTCTCGTAGTTTCCCTATATAAATAACAGGTAAACTTAAAGCTAAAATTATTAACAATTCGTTAGAGGGAAGAGGAGTATTTAAAAACAGGATAATATTTGATATTATAAATACGAAAGCGGTTGATAAGTACCCTAGCAAGGTCGCGGTTGAGTAAAAGAATGTAAAAATTGTTAATAATGTTAAAGGATATAGAATAAAGATAAAGGCTAAGAAGTAAAACATACCAGCATAAAGTAATTTAAAAATGGTGACATCTTGAAAGCGGATTTCCTGTCAAAGATTTTTATTTATCACTAACGAGTATTCACCATTTTCTGTGGAAACGCGTGTGCCTTTAGGTTCTCAACCGCGATAGAAAGATTTGAAATGTTGATAATGTTTTAAAGATTTAGTAGGAGTAATAGTATACTGCACAATAGTTGTTTCAAATCTAGTAAAACATATTAATAAGGAAAATAATAAAACATTAAATACAATTAAACCTAGTAAACCCAAGTAAATTGTAATAATATATAATGAAATTAATTTATATACTGTTCAAACAATATATAAGGTTAGTAAAGTTGGTAAAGATATAATTAAATAATTAAAGCTAAAATTAAAGGAATTATAAATTCGAATATTTTAAATATT
>Ga0116109_1000085_pt1 | contig 24970 bp, 24 predicted proteins | sample June2015DPH_8_10_2_FD_89718 | JGI IMG/M metagenome (GOLD analysis project Ga0116109, IMG submission 89718) | Peatland microbial communities from SPRUCE experiment site at the Marcell Experimental Forest, Minnesota, USA - June2015DPH_8_10 | ecosystem: Environmental > Terrestrial > Soil > Wetlands... | reverse complement strand
AGCGCGTGCCGGCAACCGAGACCCAGGGCCGGATTCATACGTCCGCGTGCACAGTCGCGGTCATGCCGGAAGCGGATGAAATCGGTGAAGTTGAGATCAATCCGGCGGATCTGCGCATCGATACCTTCCGCGCGTCCGGCGCGGGCGGGCAGCACATCAACAAGACCGATTCGGCCGTGCGGGTCACGCACTTGCCCACCGGCATCGTCGTGGAGTGTCAGGACGACCGCTCGCAGCACAAGAACAAGGATCGCGCGCTGAAGGTGCTCGCCGCGCGCATCAAGGACAAGCAGTATCACGAGCAGCACGCCAAGGAAGCGGCGACCCGCAAGAGCCTGATCGGCTCGGGCGACCGCTCGGAGCGTATCCGCACCTACAACTTTCCGCAGGGGCGGCTCACCGATCACCGCATCAACCTGACGCTATATCGCCTCGAGTCGATCATGGATGGCGATCTCGACGAACTGATCGCCGCACTGGTGAGCGAGCATCAGGCGGAGTTGCTGGCCTCGCTTGGCGACGCGGACTGAGCGCCGGCGCTCGCCGTTCGCACACGCCTCGCATGCACCCATCACGCCGCCATGAATAACGCCACCACCCTGTTGCGCGCCTCCGCCTTGCCGCCGCTCGAAGCGCGCATCCTGCTTGGGCACGTGCTCGGCTGGCGTCGCACCGAGTTGATCACCCGCAGCGACGAGCCGCTCGACGCAGCGCTCGTGGCCCGCTGGCGGGCGCTGGAGACACGGCGTCTGGCCGGTGAGCCCGTCGCACAACTCGTCGGCGCGCGGGAGTTCTTCGGGCTCGAGTTCGAAGTCACGCCGGATGTGCTGATCCCGCGGCCGGAAACCGAGCTACTGGTCGAAACTGCGCTTGCTGCGCTGGAGGGAATGGCGCGGCCGCAGGTGCTCGACCTTGGTACCGGCACCGGCGCGATCGCGATCGCGATTGCGTCGGTACGGCCCGACGCGCAGGTCTGGGCGGTAGACCGCTCGGCCGAGGCGCTGGCCGTCGCGACCGGCAACGCCATACGATTGCTGGATCAAACGCGCCACGGTGGTCCGCTGCAGTTCGCCCGCAGCGACTGGTACGGCGCGCTCGATCCCGCCCTGCGCTTTGATGTGATCGTCAGTAATCCGCCCTATATCGCCAGCGGCGATCCGCATCTGTCCGAGGGCGATTTGCGCTTCGAACCGCGTGGTGCGTTGACCGACGAGGCCGATGGGCTCAGCGCGATCCGAGCCATCATCGCCGGTGCGCCCTCCCGGTTCGCGGAGCGCGGTGGCGTGCTCTGGCTCGAACACGGTTACGATCAGGCCACGGCTGTGTGCGCGCTGCTTGACGAAGCAGGTTTCGCGGCCGTGCGCTCAGAGCGCGATCTGGCCGGCATCGAACGTATTAGCGGCGGCACCTGGCAAGCGGGCGCGTGACGCAGGAGCGCCGCCCGCCTGTCAGGGCGAAATCCGCTATCATTTCATCCTATCTCCACCTTATTCCGGAACCGCAAGGTCAGCCATGGATACGCAACAACGCATCAAGCAAATCGTCGACGAAAACGCTGTCGTCCTCTTCATGAAGGGCACCGCGCAGTTTCCGATGTGCGGTTTTTCGGGCCGCGCCATTCAGATCCTGAAGGCCTGCGGCGTCGATTCGCCGAAGACCGTCAACGTCCTCGAGGACGACGAAGTCCGCCAGGGTATCAAGGAATTCTCCAACTGGCCGACCATTCCGCAGCTCTACGTGAAGGGCGAGTTCATCGGCGGCTCGGACATCATGATGGAGATGTATCAGAACGGCGAACTGCAGCAACTGTGCGCGGCAGTCTGATCGTTCAGTAGACGAAACCAGGTGCCGCGGGCCATGGAAACACGCGCTGCGGCGCCTCGCCGGCTGATCATCGCGATCACCGGCGCGACGGGCGCTGTCTATGGCGTCCGCCTGCTTGAAACGCTGCGCCGGTTGGGCGGCGTGGAAACCCACCTGCTGATCTCCAGCGCCGGCTGGCTCAACATCCAGCACGAACTCCAGCTAGGTAAAGAAGATCTGCACGGGCTCGCGGAGGTCGTCCATTCGGTCCGCGACGTGGGCGCGAGCATCGCGTCCGGCTCGTTTTCGACCGAGGGCATGATCGTCGCGCCCTGCTCGATGAGAACCTTGGCGAGCGTCGCGCATGGCCTCTCGGACAATCTGATTACCCGCGCCGCCGATGTCACGCTGAAGGAGCGCCGCCGCCTCGTGCTGATGGTGCGCGAAACACCGTTTAACCTCGCGCATCTGCGCAACATGACCGCCGTTACGGAAATGGGCGGCATCATCTTTCCTCCGCTGCCCGCCTTCTATAACCAGCCCGCCTCAATCGACGAGATGGTCGATCATACGGTCGCGCGCGTGCTGGACCTGTTCGCGCTTGGGCCCGCACTCGCGCCCGCGTGGCCGGGACTACGCGACGCGTCAGCCGAATAACGCTCGACGCCGTTCGCCGATTAACAACACCGGCGATGCAATCAAATCCGGTTTAAGCCGTTTATCAAACCGAAGTACGCCCTTATATTGGTAGCAACCCAACTTACAAGCCGCACTCGCTGCGGACTTCGCTGCCATGACCCGCTTGCCGTCGCTTTTCCTGTCCCACGGCGCCCCGACGCTGCCGATCGACCCCTCCATGCCGCGGGCCGAATTCGCAACGCTCTCTACCCAGGTGCCGCGCCCTGAAGCCATCCTCATGCTGTCGGCGCACTGGGGCACGGCCCAGCCGCTGGCGAGCACAGCCGCCCAGCCAGAGACGATTCACGATTTTTACGGCTTTCCGCGCCAGTTGTACGAGATCCAATACCCAGCGCCGGGCGCACCGGATGTCGCGCGACGGGCCGCCGTCATGCTCAACGAGCACGGCCTGCTGGCCGACACGCAGTCTCACGGCCTCGATCACGGCGCATGGGTGCCTATGCTGCTGATGTTCCCGCACGCGGATGTACCGGTGGCTCAACTGTCGATCCAGCCGCACATGGACGCGGCCCACCACTTTCGCGTCGGCCGCGCACTGCGGGCGCTGAAGGATGACGGCGTGATGGTGATCGGCTCCGGCCAGATCACGCACAATCTGCGCGCCGCCGACTTTTCCGCCCGTCCGGAAGATGCCGACCCGCGCGTTACCGAATTCACCGACTGGTTCGAAGCGAAGCTGGCTGCACATGATATCGATGCGCTGCTCGACTATCGCCGCCAGGCGCCGCATGCGGTGCTGATGCACCCGACCGACGAGCATCTGTTGCCGGTGTTCGCCGCGCTCGGCGCAGCGGACGACGACTACACGCTCGGGATCCAGTCGCTCGGGACGTACCAGAAGGCGCTGGCGATGACGAACTACGTGTTCGGCACGGCCTAGCGGCTGACGGCCAGGCGCACCCGCTCGCTACCTGCGCTACCTGCGCTACCTGCGTTACCCGCGCCATCTGGCCGAGCAACAAAAAGGCCGCCTGATTTCACTCAGGCGGCCTTTTTGCGTCCCAGAACAGCATCTGGGCCAAGAGTCAGCAGCGCTAGAGATTAGTGCGCGCCCATCCCTTCCAGCACTTCGTCGTGAACCTGACGCTCATCGAGGTAGTCGCTGCGATAACCGGCATTGACACCCCAGTAATAGAAAACCAGCGCGACCACGGCCACCACCAGCATGTCCCAACCGTACGGCAGAATGTTATGGCCGCCGAACTGCTTGCTGCCGATCAGCGACAGGATCGCCATTACCGGCAGGTAGGCCACCAGCCACCATGCAGCCTTCAGGTCACGCTGATAGCCGCTAAAGCCCGACTTCGCCTGGAAGTAGAAGTACACCGGCAGCGCGACGACCATCAGCAGGATAATTTCACCCGTCAGCGGCCACTTTGCCCAAAACAGCACCATCGACGCGCAGACGAAAGCGAACGGCGCAATGATCTTCATGCCCGGAATGTGCAGCGGACGGTCCAGATCGGTTGCCGCACGGCGCAGCGCCATCAGGCTGATCGGACCCGTCAGGTACGAAATCACGGTCGCCACCGAAATCACGGCCGCCAGCGAGCTCCAGCCGCGGAAGAAGAACAGGAAGATGAACGAAACCAGCAGGTTGAACCACATGGCCTGACGCGGCACGCCGTAGATCGGGTGCACGTTGCCGAACATCTTCGGCATCGTGTTGTTGCGCTCCATGGCGTAGATCATGCGGCTCGTCGTCGCCATGTAGGTCGTGCCCGTGCCACTGGGGCTAACGAACGCGTCGACGTACAGCAGGAACGCCAGCCAGTTCAGGTTCAGCGCGAGCGCCAGTTCAGCGAACGGCGACGCAAAGCTGAAATGGCTCCAGCCCTTCATCACGTCAGCCGGATTGACCGCGCCGATATACGCAATCTGCAGCAGCACATAGATCACCAGCGCCAGCAGGATCGAGCCGATCACCGCGAACGGCACGCTGCGCGAAGGGTTACGCGCTTCGCCAGCCAGATTGATCGGGCTCTGGAAACCGTTGAACGCGAACACGATGCCGCTCGTCGCCACCGCCGTGAACACCGCCGACCAACCGTACGGCGCGAACGTGCTCGCCTCGCCGAAGTTCTCGTGATGGAAGCCCGTGAACATCAGACCGGCAATCGTCGCCGCGGGAATGATGAATTTGAAGATCGTGATCGCGGAATTGGCGCGTGCAAACAGCTTCACCCCCCAATAGTTCAGCATGAAATAGATAATGACGAGGATCGCCGAGAGTAATAACCCATTAGTGGTTAATGACCCATTGACGAACAATGCATGAGCCCATGGATACGGCCAGGTACTCATGTATTGAATCGAAGCTTCTGCTTCAATTGGAATCACCGAGACGATGGCAATCCAGTTGGCCCATGCGCTGATGAATCCGACCAGCGCGCCGTGCGAATAGCGCGCATAGCGCACCATGCCGCCCGACTCGGGGAACATTGCGCCAAGCTCGGCATAGGTGAGTGCAATCGCCAGAATCACCACCGCGCCGATTACCCAGGCGCAAATGGCTGCGGGGCCTGCAATTTTTGCCGCCTTCCACGCGCCGAACAGCCAGCCCGATCCGATGATCGAACCCAAGCCGGTGAGCAACAGCGCGAACGGGCCAATGTTCCGTTGAATAGAACTCTTCACGTCTTCTCCTTGTCGACCGGGGTTAATGCTTTACCGCTTACTCCGGTCCCATGCAACTTGCGATCAGGAACATGTCCGCACCGCGGCATTACTTGTGACGCTGGAGACGGGTGACGGCCATGATGAGCGAGGGATGATACCGGGACAAGGTGCAACCCAAGCGCGGCGCGTAGTTTATACGGTTGCACCGCGAGAGTGCAGTGAAGCTAGGGTTATCCCTAGCAAGAAATTAAAGGGGTCGCGAGGTTTGTAAGCACCCCTTCCGCCTGACCCTAAAAACCTTGTAAAGATGTGCGGATACTGTTGACCTTCTCTCGAAATCGCCGTATAACGTTCGGGCAGGATTTCAAGCGGCGAGTGAATTGGTCTTTCGTAGTTCGCCCATCAACGGTACTCCGGTTGGTCCCATTACCCCCTTCCTTGATTTTCATGCACCCTCTGGGCTTCGGCCTTATTTACCATCTTTAGGAACAAGTAATATGGAAACCGGTACCGTCAAGTGGTTCAATGACGCAAAGGGCTTTGGCTTCATCACTCCCGACGGCGGCGGCGAAGATCTGTTCGCGCATTTCTCGGAAATCCGCACGGAAGGCTTCAAGACGCTGCAAGAAAACCAAAAGGTCACGTTTGAAGTGAAGACGGGCCCGAAGGGCAAGCAAGCAGCTAACATCAAGCCGGTGTAAGCGCGCGCTTCCTTCTGGACGCAAAAAACCCCGCCTTCGCCGCGGGGTTTTTTTATGTCTGATGAGAATGCGTGCGGAAGTGTCTGGCCGCGCCGCAGTGATTCAAGTTGATGCGTGCGGCGGCAACGCCGCCATTAAGACGCGTCGTCAGGGCGCTTTAGCCGAACAGCCGACGCGCGTGAATGCCGAGGCCCGTGGCAACGCTGGCGAGGCGATCGCCAAAGACCGGCCGGGCATCCGGAAACGCAGCGGACAGCGCGCCGGAAAGAAACGCGAGGCCGGTCGAGCCGCCGGTGAAGTAAATCGCGCCCACGTCGCGGGGCGCCACACCGGCCGCTTGGACCGTATCCCGAGCGGCCTGCACGATGCGCAGCGTCTCGTCGTGCCCCGCCTTGATCAATTGCGCTTCGTCGAAGGCGAGCCGCAGATCTTCTTCCACCAGTTCCAGATCGATCATGGTCTCGCCGCCCGCTGCGACGCCGATTTTCGCTTCTTCTGCATGAGCCGCCAGCGCGTGCCCCAAACGCCGATCGACCACTCGCATCAGGCGGTCGTGGTGGCGGGCGTTGGAAAACAGATGCCGCATCAGCACCAGTTCGCTGACGCGCTTGGGGGCGTAGACCGTGTTGATCAGATGCCACGTGGCGAGGTCGAAATAGATCCGGTTCGGAATCTCGCGCCCTTCCGGGTCCAGCGTCTGATAGCCGAGCTCCCGCAGGATGGTGGCAAGCTCGACGCGGCGGTCGAAGTCCGTACCGGCCACGTGCACGCCGTGATGTGCCAGTACGTCACCCTTGCGTTCGACATGTTTCACGCGCTCCGGCCCCACCCGCACCAGCGAAAAGTCCGACGTACCGCCGCCAATGTCGGCCACCAGCACCAGCCCCTCTTCCGTCAGATGCGACTCGTAGTCAAACGCTGCGGCGATCGGTTCGTACTGGAAGTGGATCTCCTTTAAACCCACCGAGTGCGCGGCCGCTTCCAGTTGCTGTTGCGCAAGTCGGTCGGCGCGCGGATCATCATCCACGAAGAACACCGGGCGGCCCAGCACCGCGCGGCTGATCGGGCCGCCGGCGCTGGCTTCGGCCGAGCGCTTCAGGTGGTCGACGAAGATCGCGATCACTTCGGTGTACTTGATCGCCGAGCCATCGCCGAGGTCGGTAGAGTGCTCCGCCAGCGGCGAGCCGAGGATGCTCTTCATCGAACGCATCAGCCGGCCGTCGAAGCCGTCGATATACGCTTCGAGCGCAGCACGGCCGAAGCCGCGGGTGTTCTCGTCGGCATTGAAGAAGACGGCGGTAGGCAGCGTCGTGTAGGCACCTTCGACCGGCGCAAGCCGCTGCGCCGCGCCGTCAGGCACGGCGACTGCCGAATTCGAGGTGCCAAAGTCAATCGCGCAATAGGTCATGGCAGAAATCGCCGCTCACGGCTGGCGCGGACAGGAAGGGGACGGGCTTTGTATCACGAAAGCGCAGCGAGTATCAACTGCGACAGAAAGCGACAAAAGTTGGGACGGCCCAGAGTTTCGTTGCGGGCCATCTACGCAAACGTGTGCCGGTTCGGCGGAACGCAAATTGCTCATTTGCACAGGATACGCTATTCAAATTTCCAGACCGCTTGCATGGGACCGGAGTGAGCGCTAGAGCGCTGACGCCGGTCAGCAAAGGAGACTTGTCGCAATGACTGAGCCGTCCACCGCAGCGCTGCAGGAAAATCCCCGCACTGTGATCGAAACCGACCTGCCGTCGCGGCTCGACCGCCTGCCGTGGGGGCAATTTCATTCGCTGATCGTGGTCGCCCTCGGTGTGACCTGGCTGCTCGACGGCCTGGAGGTGACGCTGGCCGGCGCGGTGGCAAGCGCCCTGAAGGCCAGCCCGACACTGCACTTTACCAACAGTGAGGTTGGCCTGACCGGAAGCGCCTATATAACGGGAGCGGTGCTCGGTGCGCTCGGCTTCGGCTGGCTCACCGACCGCCTCGGCCGGCGCAAGCTGTTCTTCATCACGCTGACGCTCTATCTGGCGGCCACCGCGGCCACGGCGCTGTCGTGGAATCTGGCGAGCTTCCTTCTGTTTCGATTCCTGACGGGTGCGGGTATCGGCGGCGAGTACACAGCAATCAACTCGACGATCCAGGAATTCACGCCAGCTCGCGTGCGTGGCTGGACCGATCTCGGCATCAACGGCACGTTCTGGGTGGGCGCCGCGATAGGTGCGGCGGGCTCGCTGGTACTGCTCGATCCGCACCTGCTGCCAACCGATTGGGGCTGGCGCGCGTGCTTCTTCATCGGCGCGGTACTCGCGCTCGCTATCCTGCCGATGCGCGCCTGGGTCCCCGAAAGCCCGCGCTGGCTGCTCACACATGGCGGGGCGCGCGAAGCAACGACGATCGTCGAGCATATCGAAACGCGCTTTCGCCGCGCCGGACATCGTTTGACGGATGAGCCGCTCGGCCGCCTGCGGCTACGAACGCGCGACCACACGCCGCTGCGTGAGGTCTTCTACACGATCTTCACGCTGCACCGGCGCCGGGCGCTGGTTGGGCTGTCGATGATGACCGCGCAGGCGTTCTTCTACAACGCCATCTTCTTCACCTACGCGCTGGTGCTCACGGATTTCTATCACGTGCCGGGCGATCATATTGGCTGGTATCTGCTGCCGTTCGCGCTCGGCAATTTTCTCGGACCACTGGTGCTCGGGCGTCTCTTCGATGTGATCGGCCGGCGCACGATGATCGCGACAACCTACTCGCTGTCCGGCATTTTGCTCACCATCAGCGGCTATCTGTTCGAGCAGAATCTGCTCACCGTCACGACGCAGACGGTCGCGTGGATGGTGATTTTCTTCTTCGCTTCGGCGGCGGCGAGTTCCGCCTATCTGACGGTAAGCGAATCGTTCCCATTGGAGATCCGCGCGCTGGCGATTGCCGTGTTCTATGCGTTCGGCACCGCGCTCGGCGGCATTGCCGGGCCCGCATTTTTCGGACGACTGATCGACACGCATCAACGTAGCGAGGTCTTCACGGGTTATCTGGTCGGCTCGGCGCTGATGGTCGGCGCGGCGGTAGTAGCCGCGATCTGGGGCGTCGATGCGGAGCGGAAATCGCTCGAAAGTGTCGCCGCGCCGCTATCGGCGCTGGCCGACAACGAGTGAATAAAGAACGCGCGGCCTGGCGAACCGCGCATTTCTCATCTGACTGACTACGCCGTCAAAGCCGGCTAGGCGGGGTCCACGCTGGCAAACCGCTCTCAAGAAAACGCTGGACCGCCCCTAGTTTTCCGCTCCGCAGGAGGTCCCTTTGGGGGTTGCCCCCTCGGGGGCCTGTCGCGCAGGGACAGGACAAGGGGAAATCAGAAACCCTTCTTCCACACGCCGTTATAAGCAATCTCGCCCAGCGGAAGGCGCGTGCGCACCGACTTCTCACGCTCACGCAGCACCGGATCCAGCTTCTCGACTTCGCCGTAGTGGCTGAGCGAAATCATCGCGATCACGTCGACATCGTTGGGGATGGTGAACGCCTTGCGGAACGCAGGGACGTCGAAGCCGCTCATCTGGTGTGCGGCGAGGCCCAGCGCGTGGGCTTGCAACACCAGCGCCATCGCGGCTGCACCCGCATCGTAGGCCGCGCAACGGTTCACTTCACCCTTGCTGGTGAGCGTGTGCGTCGTCACGGCGATCAGCACCGGCGCCGGCCCATTCCAACCCTGGTTGAACGGCACCAGCGTAGCGAAAGCACGCTTGAACGAGACTTCGTCAGTGCTGCGATCGAACACGACGAAACGCCACGGCTGCGAGTTGTACGAGGAAGGCGCCCAGCGGGCCGCTTCGAGAACCGCATGCAGATGCTCGTGGCTGACCGGCTCGCTCGAATACGCACGCGGGCTCCAGCGGCCTGCAATCAGTTCATGAATGGGAACTGCGGATGGGGCGGGTTTGTTGGTCATGCGCTTCTCTCAGTCGAAATTCATGATCGACGGGCGGGTGCCCGGGGCCACATAGCATAACCGGGCTTTGCAACGCGTGTCTCAACACGGACTCATAAAGCGCATTCGAGGGTCGTGGGTCCAGGGGCTCGCCGCAACGCTGACCGTGCCCCATTGCACCCTCGGCCTGTCCTATACCGGCTGCGGTACAACCGGACGCTCGCCCCGGTTGATACGCAGCACGATCACCGACGCGACGAGACACAGGCCGCCCGAGATCATCGACGCCACCGTGTAAGTGCCAAGGCTCGCCCGCAACATCCCGGCGCCGAGCGCTGCGAAGGCCGCGCCAAGCTGGTGTCCCGCCACCACCCAGCCGAATACGACCGGCGCCGCTTCCTTGCCGTAGACATCGGTCGCGAGGCGCACGGTGGGCGGAACGGTGGCGATCCAGTCGAGACCGTAGAACACCGCGAAGATCGGCAGGCCGAAGAAGTCGATGCCGAACGCGTGCGGCAAATACATCAGCGACAACCCGCGCAGCCCGTAGTACCAGAACAGCAGTACGCGGCTGTTGAAGCGGTCCGACAGCCAGCCCGACAAGGTCGTGCCGAACAGATCGAAAATGCCCATGGCGGCCAGCAGCGACGCGCCCTGTACTTCGGTCAAGCCGTGGTCGCTGCACATGGCGATCAGATGCGTGCCGACGTAGCCGTTCGTGCTCGCACCGCAAATGAAGAAGCTGAAAAACAGCAGCCAGAAGTCGCGCGTCTTGCTGGCCATCGCGAGCGTGCCGAAGGCAATCGCCAGCGGGTTCTGCTTCGTGACCTGGGTATTGAGCGGCGCGTCGGCCGGTTCGCCGAACGGGCGTAGCGTCAGATCGGCGGGACGCTCGGGCAGCAGGAACGCGACCAGCGGCAACACGATCGCCGCCGCGCCGGCGACTACCCAGACCACCGGGCGCCAGCCGTGATGCTCGGCAATTGCCGCGAGCAAGGGCAGGAACACCAACTGACCCGTCGCCGAGCTGGCGGTGAGGATCCCCATCACCAGTCCGCGATGCGTCGTGAACCAACGGTTCACCACCGTCGCCGACAGCGAGAGGGCCGCCACGCCGGTCGAACCGCCCACCATCACGCCCCAGATCACGATCATTTGCCACGGATGCGTCATCAGCGACGATAGCGCCACACCGGCCGCCATCGTGCCAAGCGCGATCAGCACCGTCGGACGGATACCGAAACGTTGCATCGCAGCCGCCGCAAACGGCCCCGTCAGGCCGTACAGCGCGATATTCACGGAGATAGCGAGCGAAATCGTCGCCCGGCTCCAGCCGAACTGATGTTCGAGCGGCACCATCATCACGCTGGGGGTCGCGCGTGTTCCCGCCGCGGCCAGCAACACCAGAAACACCAACGCCACGGTCAGCCAACCGTAGTGGAAGCGCCCGCCAATCATTCTCGCTGCCCAGTTCATCGGATCTCCGGTCGGCGCGCCGTCCACGGACGCCGCTGTCTCGCCTATTGTTACTGCTTTTGTAAAGGACTTGTGACAGATTAGTCACAATAGTGTTGCGATCTTAGTGACCCCTCGGTAACATGTCAAGGCACCCACCACCGAACGTGGAATCACCATGTCACAGAGCGAATCCGCAACCCCTGCCAAGGCGGCCCGCCGTACCCGCACCCAGACCGCTGGGCCACAAGCACAGGAGCATCTGCTGCGGGCTGCCGGTGAGTTGTTCTATGAAGAAGGGGTGCGGGCCGTGGGCGTCGATGCGGTCGTCGAGCGAGCGGGCGTCAACAAGATGAGCCTGTACCGTCAGTTTTCCTCGAAGGACGACCTGATACTCGCTTATCTGGAACGCAAGGACACACAGTTCTTTGGCTACGTCGAAGCGAGCTTCGCGAAGCATCCTGGCGAGCCGTCCAAACAGCTTTTGCAGTACTTCGACGACCTGGCCGTGCGCGCGTCGAACGACGGCTATCGCGGTTGCCCATTCGTGAATGTCGCGGTCGAGTTTCCGGACACATCCCATGCGGCGAGGCGCTTTGTCGCCGGCAACAAGGCACGCCTGATGGCACGCATCACCGCCCTCGCCTCCGAGGCCGGCGCCGATGACCCCGTTGCATTGGCCGACGCGCTCGGGCTGCTGATCGAAGGCGTGTATGCGGCGAGCCAGACTTATGGGCCGGGCTGTGGCCCAATTCTGGCCGCGCCCCGTGTGGCCGCGCAGTTGATCGCAGCGGCTTGCCCGAAGACAGCAGGCGCTATCTAGAAATTCCCACCGGGTTCGGTATCCAGCCGGAATGGACCGCGCAATTCGCGCCGCCGGTAAAATGACGCTTTAAGCACGTTGCTCCGCCATGCCACCGTCCATCGACTCCCACGCCGCCATCCTTGCCGCGACCCACCACTGGTTGACCCGTGCGGTTATCGGCTTGAACCTGTGTCCGTTCGCCAAGGCCGTGCACGTGAAGAACCAGATCCGCTACGCCATCAGCGAAGCGACCGGTCTGGAAGGCGTCCTGATGGATCTCGAAACCGAGTTGCAAGCGCTCGCGCAGGCCGATCCTGCCGAGGTGGACACCACGCTGCTGATCCTCCCGCACGCGCTCGCCGACTTCATCGAGTACAACGACTGCCTGTTTTTCGCGGAGCGCATGCTCAAGCAATTGCGCCTCGAAGGCGAACTGCAGATCGCGAGTTTTCACCCGCAGTACCAGTTCGAAGGCAGCGAGGCGGTCGATATCGAGAACTACACGAATCGGGCCCCCTATCCGATCCTGCACCTGTTGCGCGAGGCGAGCATCGAGCGTGCGGTGGATGCGTTTCCCGACGCCGCGGACATCTACGAGCGCAATCAGGAAACGCTGCGCCAGCTTGGACTAGCTGGCTGGGAAAAGTGGATGAATGAGCCCGCCGACAAATAAACGGTCGCGCTTTGCGGCCGGCCCGAACTGACACCGCATCCTCGAATAGCCTCTGGCCTGCTCAAGCCTCGACAAAAAACCGCTCGCGCAGATCCGCCAGGCCGAGCGTGTCCATCACCTCATTGAGCCGCTCCGCCGGGCGGCGGCGCGGCAAGTCCTTGTACTGGGCGATGATGAGTTCGTTCTTCATCGAATGCTCCCAGCCCACCAACTCGGTCACGCTCACCTGGTAGCCGTGCGCCTCGAGTTGCAGACAGCGCAGCACGTTGGTGATCTGGCTGCCGAATTCCCGCGTGTGCAGCGGATGGCGCCAGATTTCCGTCAACGCGTTGCCGAGCGACTTGCCCTTGTTCTGACGCAGCACGCCGGCCACTTCGGCCTGACAGCACGGCACCACCACGATGTACTTCGCGTGTTTCTGTAACGCGAAGCGAATCGCGTCGTCCGTCGCGGTGTTGCACGCGTGCAGCGCCGTGACGATATCGATGGTGGACGGCAGGCGGTCCGAGGTAATCGAGTCCGCCACTGACAGATTCAGAAACGACATCCCCTTGAAGCCGAGCCGCACCGCCAGCGCCTCGGAACTCGCTACCAGTTCTTCGCGCGTCTCGATGCCGTAGATGTGCGAATTATCCTGTTGCTCCTTGAAAAACAGGTCGTACAGGATAAAACCAAGGTATGACTTGCCGGCGCCGTGATCGACGAGGGTCAGGTCGCCCCTGATTTCTTTCAGATCTTTCAGCAGCGGCTCGATGAACTGGAACAGGTGATAGACCTGCTTCAGCTTGCGGCGGCTGTCCTGATTCATTTTGCCGTCGCGCGTCAGGATATGCAGTTCCTTCAGCAGTTCGACAGATTGGTTGGGACGAATTTCGTGAGTTTTGCTGGACATCGTACGGACCGCCATCGATTGCACGGCGAACGTGCGACAGGCGACGGAAAAAGAGAAAAGTTGCTGCCAGTTTACCCAAAGCGCGGCACACCCACCGATTGATTGCCGCCAACGACGCGCGAATCACGTTTTCCTGGAACGCTTCATGCTCTGAAAAGGCGCATGAACGTAGCTAAAACACGACGTGAGACGCGTAGCAAGCGAAGCATGCGGCCCAGGCCCCTCGGCGGGTCGCATGAAGAACAAAGCCACGCAGCCGGCTGTCTTCTTGTACAGAGCGAAGCGCATGCGTGGGGGGAGGTCGGACCCGGAACCCGGGTCCGAACGTTACGTAACCTGCAGTGCGCCGCGATCTCAACGGGAAGCGCGCTCAGAAAAAATGAGGCGGCAATGGATACGATACCCAACGGCAACGCCGAACAGAAGTTCCAGGAACTGTTGACCAAACTAATGGCGACACCTGCGTGGACAGAGAAACAGCAGATCGAACTGGAAATGGCGCGTGACATCTCCGTCGAGATGCTGCGCCTCGCCGAGTTGATGCGCGACGGTAGCGTCGACCTGGAAACCTGTCTGACTATGCTCAAGTACGCGAAAGTACTCGATTTCGTGATGACCACGCTCGCGTCGCGGCGCGATATCAAGCCGCAAACGCTGCGTGTGATTTTCAAGCTGGCCGGTCTCAAGGTCGACGAGGAGTATCCGGGCTAAGGCCCGGTAGTGCTGAGCAGGTGGACATGTTCATCACGGCCGCACTCGCAGCAGCGCGCGGCCGCGCTCAGCGCTTGAACCGAATGATCACACACGCATAAGACAACTTCAGACACGCTGCATCGCAGCATGCGCCTGCAGCGGGTCGCGAGGTTCGAGCGCGTCGAGAATCGCGCATGCCTGTCGAGCGGCGCTCCTATTCCCTCCCCGCCAAATTCTCCCGTGCCCGGTCATAAAGTGGCTTGACCAGCATGACGGCACCCTCCTATTATCGGCATCTGGTCAGACCGATATAAGTAAGTACGCAAGGCAGTCTCGCCGGCAGAGCGGGACGCACCGGACGGATGCACCCCGCCCGCCCGGCATCGAAGCGGACCACGCCATCCACACCAAGGAATGGCGCCCACGGAGGAGACGTTGTCATGAGAAAAATGCGTTGGGTCGTGGTTTTTCTGTGTTTTCTGGCAATTGCAGTCAACTACGTCGACCGGGCGAATCTCGCGGTCGCCGCGCCGCAGATCGAAAAAGCACTCGGTATCGGACCCGCGGAAATGGGCCTCATTCTGAGCGGCTTTTTCTGGTCCTATGCGCTTATGCAGATGCCGTTCGGCTGGTTCATCGACCGCGTCGGCGCCCGAATCGCGTTGCCGCTCGCGGTGGGCTGGTGGTCGCTGTTCACGGCCGCCACCGCCGTCACGACGAGCGTCGGCGCGATGTTCGGCTGCCGCTTGATGCTCGGCATCGGCGAGGCGGGGGCTTACCCGTCGTGCGCGAAGCTCGTCGCGCAGTGGTTCAAGCCGGCGCAGCGTGCCATCGCAACCAGTATCTTCGATAGCGGCTCCCGGGTCGGCTCGGCGTTGTCGATTCCCGTCGTCGCATTGATCATCGGCACGGCGGGTTGGAAGGCCTCGTTCGTTATCACGGGCATCCTCGGCGCGGTGTGGATTGTCGGCTGGCTGGCAATCTACCGCAGCCCCGCCCACGGCGACATGACCGGTCCCGACGATGTAGTGTCGCAACGGCAGGCACGCGCCAGCGAGCCGCACGCGAGCTGGGCTTCGCTGTTCCGCCACCGCACGCTGTGGGGCATGATGCTCGGCTTCTTCTGCCTGAACTTCGTGATCTACTTTTTTATCACCTGGTTCCCGAGCTATCTCGTGCAGACGCGCGGCTTCTCGCTCAGATCGCTCGGCACGCTCGGGATGATTCCAGCGTTGATCTCGATTCCCGGCGGCTGGCTCGGCGGTTTCGTCTCCGATGCGCTGTATCGGCGCGGCTGGAGTCTAACCGCGTCGCGCAAGACCTGCATGGTGGGCGGGATGATCTTGTCGTCGGTGATTACCTTGTCGGCGTTCACCTCGAATGTGTACCTGATGCTCGCGTTCTTCGGCATCGCCTACGGCAGCCTGGCTTTCGCCGCCGCGAGCATCTGGTCGCTGCCCGCCGACGTCGCACCCACGCCGCACCACGTCGCGTCGATCAGCGGGATCCAGAACTTCGCGTCAAATCTGGCCGGCATCGTCATCACCACCTTTACCGGCGCGATGGTCGCGCTGACCAAGGGCTCGTTCACGATTCCGCTGATCGTCGCAGGCGGATTCTGCTTTCTGGGGGCGTTCAGCTATCTTGTGATTGTCGGGCGGATCGAACCGTTACCGACCAAACCAGGCCAACACGACGAGCCTGAGACGGTGCACTCGCCGGTTTGAGTCCGTCGGTCCACGCAGACCTTCGACCCCGGCGACGCGCGCCAGGCCGAGACAGCTGCTACGTCATGCGTGCGGCGCGTCCACGGGCGGCGTGCCGTCGTGGAACAGCGTCTTCAACTGCGAGCGCAGTTCGGGCGAATCCGCATGCTTGTGAACCGTCACAGCGTGCTGCACCGCGGCCTCGAGCAGCTCGCCCTCGGAGTCGGCCGATAGCGCGATCGAGCAACCCATTTCGCTCGGAAATTCGCGGCAGTCGATGTACTTGCGGGTCATGACATTCTCCTCAGATCAATCGCACGAAATGGATGCGCGCAGACCGCCTGCGTCGAGCGTGCGCGGCATCGACGAGGTTGACTGGAAGATTCGGTGGAATGTGCGCTGCGCAGCGACGCATAGGCGCGTCGATTGAAAGGTGTTTTAAAAGTATAGCCCGCGCCTGTGGATTGAAAAGCCTGATTGCAACGCGCTTGCGAGTCGGGCATGACTGGCGTCCACGCCAGGAACGCGAGGCCATGCGAACTTCTTGCGTTTGCCCAGAGATGGGTGCGGTGTGAAAATAGCGGGCTTTGCGTCGCCAGCCGTGGCAAGCTGGCCGCGCACGCCGTTTTTCTCCCGGTCACCCCTCATCCGAATGCATAGCATGTCCACCTTGCCCGATCCCGCTTGTGTCGCCGTAGTCGGCGGCGGCCCCGCCGGGCTGATGGCCGCTGAGGCGTTGACTCAGGGCGGCGTGCACGTTGACGTGTACGACGCGATGCCGTCGGTAGGGCGTAAATTCCTGATGGCGGGCAAAGGGGGTATGAACATCACGCATTCGGAAGCACTCGAGCCGTTTCTCGAGCGCTATGGCTCGCGGCGCGAACAGATTGCACCGCTGCTCGATGCATTCGGCCCGGATGCGCTTCGGACATGGCTGCATGAGCTGGGTGTCGAAACCTTCGTAGGCAGTTCCGGACGCGTGTTTCCGACCGACATGAAAGCAGCGCCTATGCTGCGCGCCTGGCTACATCGTCTGAAAGAGGCCGGCGTGCGGTTTCACATGCGGCACAAATGGGTGGGTTGGAATAGCGCAGAGGGCGCGAGCACCGCGAACCCTCGGAACGCAACGCGTCCGACGCTGCGCTTCATGACGACCACTGGCGAGCAGCAGGTAAGCGCCGACGCCGTGGTATTCGCCCTGGGCGGCGCGAGCTGGCCGCGCCTCGGCTCGGATGCCGCATGGGTTCCCCTGATGAGCAAACGTGACGTGCCGGTCGAACCGCTGCGGCCGGCGAACTGCGGCTTCGACGCGAACTGGAGCGACTACTTCCGCGAGCGCTTCGCAGGACAGCCGGTGAAACCCGTGGCCATTACGCTGACCGACGTGGAAGGCGGCGTGCAGCATCGGCAGGGTGAGTTCGTCGTGACCGAGACGGGCATCGAGGGCAGTCTGGTATATGCGCTGTCGGCGCCCATCCGTGAGCGGTTACGGGCCGATGCAGAGGCGACGATTACGCTCGATCTGCTACCGGGGCTCTCCGCACAACGCGTGATGGAAGAAGTCACCCGGCCACGCGGTTCGCGCTCGATGTCGAGTCATCTGCACGGCCGCGTCGGTCTCGCAGGGGTCAAGCTCGGATTACTGCACGAAGCGCTCTCGAAGGAGGCGTTTGCCGATGCGACACGCCTCGCTCACACGATCAAGGCGCTGCCCTTGAAGCTCGTACGCCCAAGACCCATTGAAGAAGCCATCAGCAGCGCGGGCGGCATTCCGTTTGAGACGCTGGATTCGCGTTTGATGATCGAGCATCTGCCAGGCGTGTTCTGCGCCGGCGAAATGCTCGACTGGGAAGCACCCACCGGCGGCTATCTGCTCACCGCCTGCTTCGCGAGCGGGCTGGTGGCCGGCCGCGGCGCGCTGGCTTATCTGGCTGGGTCAGGGACCTAAGGCCTGCCGTGCCGGCGGCGCGTTCGCGCCTCTACCGCACCTTCAAACGCCACAGCGAGGTCACTTCCGCCACGCGCGCGGTATGCAATGGATCGGTTTCATCCGACGACTTCGGATGGTGCGGGCGGATATCTTCCCGGCCAATGACGGTGAGCCCGGCCTTTTCGATCGCACCGAGCAGAAACTCACGGGTACGCAAGCCAAGATGCTCGGCGAAGTCCGAGAGGATCAGCCAGCCCTCGCCACCGGGTGACAAATGCTCCGCCAGCCCGTTCAGGAAGCCGAGCAGCATGCGGCTCTCCATATCGTAGATGGCGTATTCGATCGGTGACGCGGGCCGCGCCGGCACCCAGGGCGGATTGCAGATCACGAGGGGCGCGCGGCCCTCGGGGAACAGATCGGCCTCGATCACGTCAACCTGTTGGGCGTAGCCGAGCCGCGCGAGATTTTCTCGCGCGCACGCCAGCGCACGCGGGTCCTGGTCCGTGGCGACGATCTTCTTCACGCCGCGTTTGGCCAGCAGGGCGGCAAGCACGCCCGTGCCGGTGCCGATATCGAACGCCTTGTTCAGCGACGGCAGCGGCGTGCGCGCCACCAGGTCGACGTATTCACCACGCACCGGCGAGAACACGCCGTAATGCGGATGAATGCGCTCGCCGAGCACGGGGATCTCCACACCCTTCTTGCGCCATTCGTGCGCGCCGATGAGACCGAGCAGTTCACGCAGCGAAACCACGGACGGTTCATCGGGCGGCCCGTAGGTCTCCGCGCAGGCTTGCTGCACCTCCGGCGCGCGGCGCAGGGGGATCGTGTAGGTGGCGTCGAGCGGGATCAGAAGCATGCCAAGCGTGCGCGCGCGCTGCGATTGCGCCTGGCGGTGAAAATTGAACGCGTCGATCAGCGTTTCGGCCTGCTTGCGCGGCTTGCGCTCGACGCGGCGCGTCACCGCCTGCAAGAGTTGGCGGGCATTCTGGAAGTCGCCTTGCCACAGCAGTGCCGTGCCTTCGCAGGCGAGGCGGTAGGCGGTATCGGCGGTGGTGCGGTCATCGGCCACGACGACGCGTTTGGGCGGCGGCACTGCCGCTTCCGAGCGCCAGCGGGCAGTACGCGGGCCGTCTGCTTCAGGCCACGTAATCGTGGGGCGTTGCGCGGGGTGCTGCGAGGGGTGTTGGATCATTGAGCGAGGTGGGGGATCCGATATGACAGGGATATCGAATAGACTTACATGGTAACTGAAGGGACCGCCGAGGTGACGCGCGCCGACTAGCAGTCTGGTTCATCTTGGCTTATAATAGCGCGCTGCTTTCGCCCCCTTAGCTCATTTGGTAGAGCACTTGACTTGTAATCATGAGGTGGTCTGTTCGAATCAGACAGGGGGCACCAATAGATTCAGGCACTTAGCCCAGTCCTCGTGACTGGGCTTTTTGCTTTCTGACGCCCGATCTGGACGGCGCTCACCGCCAGGCAGGCCATCTTGGGCATTTGAAGAAACCGGCGGCCGCGAACTGGCCTGGAACAGCTACAGCGTATCCAGCACGATTAGCCGGCTGGATACGCCCGCAGCATCATCTCACTTCACTTCACGACCTTCAGGTGGCCACGACCGCCACCCTTCGATCCATCGTCGTCCGGACTCGGCGTGTCGTGAGCGTCAGCTTCATCGGCCTTCGCCCGTGGCGCGGATGCAGGCTCAGACTCGACCGCCCGAGGCCCACCACCGGCTGACTTCACTGGCGGCGTTACCTCATCGGCTTCTACCGCGTCAGCGCCAGAATCCGTCGCCTCGCCACCGGCCGACTCGACCGGGAAGGCCATGCCCTGGCCATTTTCACGCGCGTAGATGGCCAGCACATTGGCGACCGGCACTTCAATCTTGTGCGACTTACCCGAAAACCGCGCGCTGAACTCGACCCACTCGTTGCCCATCTGTAACTGGCTCGTCGCCTCGAAACTGATGTTCAACACGATTTCGTTGTCCCGCACGAACTGGCGGGGCACCCGTGTCTGATTGTCGACCCGTACCGCGATGTGCGGCGTATAGCCGTTGTCCGTGCACCACTCGTAGAGCGCGCGCAGCAGGTAAGGCTTCGTGGAAATCTCTTGCATCAACAGTCCTCTTACTGGGCAAGGCGCCGCACCCTCACGCGCAGCGCGCGGCGCCCTCACCCTCAAGCCACACTCAACGACGCATCACCTTTTCCGACGGCGTCAGCGCTTCGATATAGGCCGGCCGGCTGAAGATCCGTTCGGCGTACTTCATCAGCGGCGCGGCGTTCTTCGACAGTTCGATGCCGTAGTGATCCAGACGCCACAGGAGCGGCGCGATCGCCACGTCGAGCATCGAGAACTCTTCGCCGAGCATGTACTTGTTCTTCAGGAAGATCGGCGCGAGCTGCGTCAGGCGATCGCGGATCGCGAGGCGTGCTTTCTCGTGATTCTTCTCGGCGGCCTTGCCCTTCTCGTTTTCGAGCGTGCCGACGTGCACGAACAGTTCCTTCTCGAAATTGAGCAGGAACAGCCGCGCGCGGGCGCGTTGCACCGGGTCGGCCGGCATCAGTTGCGGATGCGGGAAGCGTTCGTCGATATACTCGTTGATGATGTTCGATTCATACAGAATCAGGTCCCGTTCGACGAGAATCGGCACCTGACCGTACGGATTCATCACAGCGATGTCTTCCGGTTTGTTGAACAGGTCGACGTCGCGGATCTCGAAGTCCATGCCTTTCTCAAACAACACCAGCCGGCAGCGCTGGGAGAATGGGCAAGTTGTGCCGGAATACAGAACCATCATGTTTACGTTTCCTCAAAAAGCTGAAGGGCCAGCACGCGGGAAAACCGTCCAGCAGGTTTTTCCTTGCGCCGGCCCCACGCCAGTTATGGCGTGATTATTTGATATCTTTCCAGTACGCGGCGTTCAATCGCCAGGCGAAAAAGCTCAGGACGCCGAGGAACAACAGCACCCACACACCAAGCCGGTGGCGGGTTTGCTGCGTCGGTTCGGACATCCAGGACAGGTACGACACGAGGTCGGCCACATCCGAATCATAATCCACCGCGGACGCCGTCCCCGGCGTGACCTGCTGGTAGCCGACGAATTTATGGACTGTTTCACCGCTCCTTTCGTCGATTACATCGTCGAACTTCGCCGTACGTTGGCCCTGAAGCTGCCACAAGACGTTGGGCATGCTCACGTTTTCATACACCAGATTGTTCCAGCCGGTTGGCCGCGTATCGTCGCGATAAAAACTGCGCAGATACGTGTAGAGCCAATCGCGGCCCCGCGCCCGCGCTTCCACCGACAAATCCGGCGGCGCCGTACCGAACCACGCCTTCGCATCGTCGGGCTTCATTGCCACCGTCATGGTGTTACCGATTTTATCGGTGGTGAAAAGCAGGTTTGTCTGAATTTCCTGCGGTGAAATGCCCAAACTGGTCAATGCGCTGTAGCGCATCAGGTTCGCACTATGGCAATTCAGGCAGTAGTTTACAAACAATTGGGCGCCGTGCTGCAAAGAAGCAAAATTGTCCGCGTTATCGGGCGCGCGGTCGAGCGGGAAATTTTCATCCGCGTAAGCCGGCACGGCCAGCAGCGTCAGCGCCAAAGTGAGCGATGCGACCCCGATCACCGCAAGCCTCGAAAGTATTTTTGTCATCTTCGTGTCTCCTTGGCCTGCGATTAATGAGGCTTGAACCGCACCCGTTCGGGTGGCTGCTTGAAGGTGCCAAGCGGCGTCCAGAAAGGCATGCCAAGGAAAAATGCGAAGTAGATCAGCGCACAGATCTGCGCGATCAGAGTTGCAGCGGGCGACACTGGCCTCGTTCCAAGAAACGCCAAGGTCAGGAAAACCAGCACGAAAATCCCGTAGAACACCTTGTGGAAGAACGGCCGGTAGCGAATCGACTTCACCGGCGAGCGATCCAGCCACGGCAGAAAGAACAGCGAAATCACCGCGCTGCCCATCACCACGACACCCCAGAACTTCGATTGGGTGAAATACATCGCCAGAATCACCAGCACGGCCAGCACCGGCAGCCCTACCTTCCACTTACCGCGGGCCCGTGCCAGCGCGAAAAGCCCCAACAACGCGATCACGATCATCAAGACGATCTTGAACGGATCGGTGGTGGCGCGCAGCATCGCATAGAAAGCGGTGAAGTACCACACCGGTGCAATTTCCGGCGGTGTCTGCAGCGGGTTGGCCGGAATGAAGTTGTTCGCCTCCAGGAAGTACCCGCCCATCTCCGGCGCGAAGAAAATGATCGCCGCGAAAATCATCAGAAACACCGTCACGCCCATGAAGTCATGCACGGAGTAGTACGGATGGAACGGAATGCCGTCGAGCGGAATGCCGTTCGCGTCCTTCTTCGCCTTGATCTCGATACCGTCCGGATTGTTTGAGCCCACTTCGTGCAGCGCCACCAGGTGCGCCACAACCAGCCCGATCAGCACCAGCGGAATTGCGATCACGTGAAACGCGAAAAAGCGGTTCAGCGTGACGTCCGACACCACGTAGTCGCCGCGAATCCACAGTGACAGGTCCGGGCCAATGAAGGGAATCGCCGAAAACAGATTAACGATCACCTGCGCGCCCCAGAACGACATCTGGCCCCACGGCAGCAGGTAGCCGAAGAACGCCTCGGCCATCAGACACAAGAAGATCGCGCAGCCGAAGATCCACACCAGTTCGCGCGGCTTGCGGTACGAGCCGTACATCAGCCCGCGGAACATGTGCAGATAGACCACCACAAAGAACATCGACGCGCCCGTCGAGTGCATGTAGCGGATCAGCCAGCCCCACGGCACCTCGCGCATGATGTACTCGACCGAGGCGAACGCGAGCGTCGAATCGGGCTTGTAGTTCATGGTGAGGAAGATGCCGGTGACGATCTGATTGACCAGCACCAGCAACGCCAGCGAGCCGAAAAAATACCAGAAGTTGAAATTTTTCGGCGCGTAGTACTCGGAGACGTGCTTCTTCCACGTCGACGTCATCGGAAAACGGCGGTCGATCCAGCCGACCAGCCCGGTCGTCTCCACTTCGTGATCGATCGCCATTTACGCTTCTCCTTTCTCGTCCTTGCCGATCACGAGCTGGGTAGCCGACGTGAACATGTAGGGCGGGATGTCCAGGTTCTGCGGCGCAGGTTTGTTCTTGAAGACGCGGCCGGCCAGATCATAGGTCGAGCCGTGGCACGGGCACAGAAAGCCGCCGGGCCAGTCGTCAGGCAGATTCGGCTGCGCGCCTTCCTGGAAGCGCGGCGTCGGGGTGCAACCCAGATGGGTGCACACGGCGACGGTAACGAAAAGGTTCTTGTGGTCGGCCCGCGAGCGGAATTCGTTATTGCAGTACTCCGGCAACGGCATCGAGAAGGGATGTTCAGTATGGGGATCGGCTACTTCGTTATCGGCTTTCTGGACGTCGGCGAGCATCCGGTCGGTGCGGTTGAGGATCCAGACAGGCTTGCCGCGCCAGGCAACGGTCATCATGTCGCCGGGCTTCAGATTGCTGATATCGGCCTCGACCGGCGCGCCGGCAGCCTTGGCTTTTTCAGATGGTGCAAACGAACCAACAAAGGGTACGACAGTGGCAACGCCTCCTATGCCACCTGCTACGGTCGTCGCTATCAGCCACGTACGGCGGCTGCCGTCGACGAGCTCATCTTCTTTGTCTCGCATCACACGCCCCACTTCTGAGTTGGATTTTTCCTTCACGTCGCTTCTACCGACGCTAGTTTGCTCGAATGGAGTCGTCATTTACAAGGCCCGAATACCAAAAACCATGGGAAGTCGTTGATATCCAAGGGTTTCCCCGCACCAAACAGAAACTTTTTGGTCCTTCTTTTTAAGTGGATCCTGTGTATTTCGCACGTTTTAGTTCGGTAATCAGACCGGATTGTGAATATCGATAAAGAGGTGCTCGATATCGAATGATTCCGACAGATGCGCACCGAGTGCCTGCACCCCGAAACGCTCGGTCGCATGGTGACCGGCGGCGAGAAACGCGACGCCGCTCTCCGTCGACGTATGCATGGTTTGTTCGGAGACCTCGCCGGTCAGATACACATTGGCGCCGGCTTCGATCGCCGCGTCGAAATAGCCTTGCGCGGCGCCCGTGCACCAGGCGACGCGCCGCAGTTCGACGTCCGGATCGCCGAACACGAGCGGCGTGCGGCCGAGCGTCTCCTCTACCTGGGCGGTGAAATGCGCGAGGGTGACCGGCATGGGCAACGTGGCGATCCAGCCAACGTCGTTCTCGCCGAAGCGCGCATCGGCGATCCAGCCCATCTTCGCGCCGATCTGCGCGTTGTTGCCGAACTCGGGATGGTCGTCGAGCGGCAGATGGTAGGCGAACAGGTTCAGGTCATTGGCCAGCAGCAGTTTCAGACGCCCGTACTTGCGACCGGTAATTTGCGGCGGCTCGTTGCGCCAGAAGTAGCCGTGATGGACCAGCACGGCGTCGGCGCCCCAGTCGAGCGCAGCCTCGAGGAACGCCAATGAAGCGGTCACACCGGTCGCGATTTTATTGACCCGGCGGCGCCCCTCGACCTGCAGGCCGTTCGGGCAGTAGTCCTTGAAGCGCGCGGCTTCAAGGACTTTGTTCAAGTACAATTCAAGTTCGATCCGATCCATATAAACCTCTAATCTTCAGATGCTCAGACGCTTTTGGCTGTTCTTTGCCCAAGCGGTGACCGTGCTGTTGGCGCTGATGTTCATCATTGCGACCCTCAAACCGCAATGGCTGCAGCGGCAAGGGCAATTCGGCAAGCAACTCGCCGAACCGATCGTCGCACTACGGGAGGTGGCGCCTGGCATCGGTAGCGGTCCCGCACAGGCTTCCTATGCCGACGCCGCGCAGAAGGCATCGCCCGCGGTCGTCAATGTGTTCTCGAGCAAGGACGGGTCTTTGCCGCCCGACCCTCGGGCGAAAGACCCACTGTTTCGTTACTTCTTCGGCAACAAGAACAACAACAAACAGCAGGAGCAACCGGCCGCCAATCTCGGCTCGGGTGTCATAGTGAGTTCGGAAGGTTACATTCTAACGAACCAGCACGT
>Ga0116109_1000084_pt1 | contig 24987 bp, 18 predicted proteins | sample June2015DPH_8_10_2_FD_89718 | JGI IMG/M metagenome (GOLD analysis project Ga0116109, IMG submission 89718) | Peatland microbial communities from SPRUCE experiment site at the Marcell Experimental Forest, Minnesota, USA - June2015DPH_8_10 | ecosystem: Environmental > Terrestrial > Soil > Wetlands... | reverse complement strand
GGCATCGAAGGGCATACTGCGATCGGCGCCGGCTTAATGATGGTTTCACTATCCATGCCGATGCTGTTTGTGCCGCTCACCGCAGCATGGCTCACACGCTGGATGTCAGCCGGACTTATTTCGGCGATCGGCCTGGTCGTTGCGGCTATCGGCATGCTCTGGTTCAGTGGCATCGAACCTGGAGCGCCCTCCGCTGCCTTTGCGATTCCGCTGTTCGTCATCGGTGTCGGGGCCGGGCTGCCGTGGGGACTGATGGACGGCTTGTCAGTCAGCGTGGTTCCAAAGGAACGCGCGGGCATGGCAACAGGGATCTTCAGCACGACGCGAGTGGCCGGCGAAGGCATGACACTCGCCGTGGCCAGTGCGATATTGGCGGTGCTCACACGCTCGCGGCTATCCGACGCGCTCGCTGGCTTCCATGTCGCACCGGCGCATGCCCTCGCCGAAGCCGCGCAGCGGGTGGCCACCGGCGATCTGGCACAGGCTGCCGCGCTTCTGCCGGGACTGAGGCAGCCCGTATTCGCTCAGGCTTACGACGGCGCGTTCCGGGTGCTGATCCACATCCTGGTGGCAATCACGCTCGCCTCTGCCATCATGGTGCTTGGATTTCTTGGCCGGACGTCCTCTGCTTCAACGCCGGTCAATGGCGCCACGGCGCTTCCGGGAGCCGAAGGAATCGCCGACCAGTGAGCGGCGCGCGCCAAACCGACCCGGCGCGCGTCCTCGGCTCCGCCCTGTGACGTTTGCTCACAGAGTCAATATTTTTCGTGCATTGTCGTCCCCGCAGTCAGAGCGCCTAATCAACCTCGAGAGCATTCCGTAATGCGTAAATCTGGGGGAAACATGGACATTGGCGCGCTCAAACCGGCGATTTCCGATCAACTGATGAAACGGATCGCCTGGCGGCTCGCACCGCTCATGATCGTGATGTATATCGCGAACCAGCTTGACCGCGCCAACATCGGCTATGCCGCGCTGACCATGAACGCCGAGCTCCACATGACGGCGGCGCAATACGGTTTCGCGGCAAGCCTGTTTTTCCTTGGCTATATTCTGTTCGAAGTCCCGAGCAACCTGTGCATGCATCGGTTTGGCGCCCGGGTCTGGATGGCTCGCATCCTGTTGAGCTGGGGTCTGCTTTCCTCCCTGACCAGTTTCGTCCCCGACTCTCGCTGGCTCTATATCGCCCGCTTCTTTCTTGGCGCGTTCGAGGCAGGCCTGTTTCCGGGTATGGTGTACTACCTGACGCTGTGGATGCCCGCGCGCAATCGCGTATGGATGATGTCTCTGTTCGTGACGGCCATCCCCCTGACCGGCGTGCTAGGCGCGCCCGTGTCCACGTGGCTGATGGCGCACGCCAGCGTGTTCGGCGTGACCGGCTGGCGCGCGATGATTCTGCTAGAGGGGTTGCCCGCGCTTGTCCTTGGCGTCGTCGTCTGGTTCTGCCTGGCGGACGACCCTTCCCGCTCGCGCTGGCTTTCCGCTGCTGAAAAGACCGAAATCGCGGCCGCGCTGGCGACCGAACAGGCTCAGGCGGCGGCCGTCACTTCGCCGGCCAGTGCCTGGCGTGCGCTAGGCAATCCCAAGGTCTGGGCGCTCGGTACCGTCTATTTCGGCACCAACGCAGGCATCATCGGCCTGCTCTATTTCCTGCCGCAAGTCGTCAAGACGTTTGAACATACTTTTGGCGTGACTTACAGCCTCACAGATATCGGGCTGATCACCGCGGTTCCGTTCGGCGTTGCTGTCGTCGCGACGCTGATCTGGGGCCGTCTGGTGAGCCGCCACAACGTCGGCGCCTGGCATGTGGCGGGCCCGCTGCTGGTGTGTGCGGCCGCGCTTTCGGTGGCGCTGCTGCTGAGGTCTCCCTATCAGTCAATCATCGCACTCTCGATCGGCGCGTCAGCCTGCTTTTGCAGCATCACGACCTTCTGGCAGTTGCCGAGCCGCATCCTCACAGATCGTGCCGCGGCGGCCGGCATCGCCTTGATCACCAGCATTGGAGTGTCGTCGGGATTTTTGCTGCCGTATTTTATTGGCTGGGTAAAGGATACGACCGGTACCTTCGTGCTCGCGTTTATCGGCATTGCAGCGACGATGGTGCTCGCTTCGATCATGGTCTTCCTGCTCGAGACCCGCTGGCGCGCGGTCGGCCAGCGTGGCCTCGCCAGCGAATAAGCGCCGCCAGCGCCTCGTCGTACGAAGGACTATCATCGACGCATCCATTGTCCCTTTCTTTCGCCAGCAAGGATTATCGATGCGTCGCGGTGTCCCCAGTCTCAGCGCCCTGCAAGCTTTCGAAGCCGCGGCGCGTCATGAAAGTTTTTCGAAAGCCGCTGCCGAACTGTCGCAGACGCATGGCGCGGTCTGCAAGAAGGTCAACGAGCTCGAGGCTCATCTGGGCATCACGCTGTTCGAGCGGGTGCGCCAGCGGCTGGTATTGTCTGCGGCGGGCGCGGAGTACGCGCGGCGGATTCGTGTCCATCTAGACCAGATTCGCCGCGATACGCTCGAACTGGTACGTCAGCAAAGCGAAGTCAAAATCCAGCTAGCTGTCGGCGTCACGTTCGCGTCTCAATGGCTGATTCCGCGTTTGCACGACTTCTACAAGCTCAATCCGTATCTGCAACTTCACATCATGGGCCGCGACCAGCCCACGTTTTTCGACAACTCCAGTTTCGACGCCGCGATTTATTTTGCGCAGAGCCTATGGCCGGCAATGCCGGGACAGCCACTTGTCAACGACGACAGGATTCTGGCGGTCTGCGCGCCGGCGTTGATCGGTAAGCGCGACGGTTTGAGCGGCGAAGGAATTAGCGCGCTGCCCTGGATCCACACCCGTGATCTTCCGCGCGCGTGGTTCGTATGGTCCGAAACGGCGTGCTCGAAGGTCCTCGCACCTAGCAGCTCGAACCAGCACTACGACATGTTTATCATGGCCATCAACGCGGCGCTTTCCGGACTGGGCATAGCCCTGCTTCCGCGCATCCTGATCGAACGGGAGCTGCACAGCGGTGCGCTCATCCAGGTACACCCTCACTCGATTCCGAATCCGGAGACCGTCTACTATTCATTTCCAGAGCAGAAACGTGACTGGGAGCCGCTTAAGCGCTTCGAGCAATGGCTGAGCGCGGCCGTTCGCGACTATCGCGACGGCTATCGCCGCGACCTCACGGCAGCCGTCGAAGTGACACTGTCGCCGAACTGAGCGCGCCCGGTTTCAGGCGAGCTCGCGCAGATCAGGGCTGTCGCGCAGGAGTTGCTGATAAAGACCCTGGAAGTTCAGCCACGCGACATAGTCGGATCCCAGTTGGGCGCGCGTCGCCCTCGCGTCCTCTTCCGATAGTGGCTCTATCGGGCCGGCCGCCTCGGCCAGCAACTGCACCTGGCAGCAACGCTCCATCGCAATGAAGCGGTAGGCCGCGGCGTCGACCGATGAACCCACTGTCAGCAGGCCATGGTTGAGCAGCACGGCGGCGCGTTTTGTGCCCATGGTCTCGGCGATCCGACGTCCTTCTTCGGTGGCAAGCACGACGATGTCGCCGCGAAATAGCACGTGATCGTCATAGAAGAGACAGGCCTCCTGGTTGAGCGGCGCCAGCAACCTCGGGCGCGCTGAGAACGCACGGCCGAAGGTCGTGTGCGTATGCGCCGCTGCCACGACAGCCGGATTTGCACCGTGGATCCCGCAATGAATCGCCGCCGCAGCGGCGTTGACCGGCGCGGTGCCATGATAGATGTTGGCATCCTCGTCGATACAGACGAGATCGTCGGGATGGATTGAGGAGAAATGCTGCGCGTACGGATTGACCCAGAAGCGGTCGTGAAACTCCGGATCGCGCACCGTGATATGCCCTGCTATGCCTTCGGCAAGCCCGAAGCGCGCGAAGATGCGAAACGCCGCGGCGAGTTTAAGTTTGCGATGCTGGCGCTCTTCGTCGAAGCTTGCGAATACCGGCGGCTCCGGCAAACTTCCGCCGATCGGTTTGGGAATCTGCAACTCGCGGACTTCCGCATGGCCCATGACATGCTCCTTTGTGCTGTTTGTGCAGCAATTCTCTTCCGTACAGAAGAGACGGTCCATCGACGATTTCTCACAAGATTGTGTCTCGCGCTCACAACACCCGAAAGTCTCCGTGCCGGTCACCTCTACCGTCATGCGTAATGGTTACCGGGTCTCTCGCCGAATAAGCGTCTCGACGCGCACAGTTTGAAACTCACTCTTTCAGTTGGCGACGATGACAATTCAATATTGACAACCTAAATTCGCGTTTAGATTGTTACCGGTACCGCCCCACAGCGCCACTCGTGTGAATCGAACAGGCGCGATGGTCATAGACCAATGACCGCTTCAAGGCAAACCTGTTCGATCATAAAAAAATAGAGGATGCCTTATCACGTGAATCCAGAGAATCCGATGGTTCTGGTGGTCGGAACGAAAGCTCACGCCATATTGATGCATCCGCGCAGTGGCATGCGAGGCGACGACCTTACAAGACAGCGATACATTCACATCGGAAATATTATGAAAATGAAGTTTCTCTCATTAGCCGGCCTCGTTGTGTTTTCATCCGTAGCGCAAGCTCAAAGCAGCGTTACCTTGTACGGTACGCTCGACACGGCGGTCGCCTACTTTAGTAACCAGAAGGGAGCGAACGGTTCCGGTGGAACGGTTCAGATGGTTTCGGGCACGCTTACCGGCGACAATTGGGGCTTGAAAGGCAACGAAGACCTCGGTGGCGGCCTGGCAGCTATATTTAACCTGCAGGCGGGATATAACCTGAATACCGGCGCTGCCGGTCAGGGCGGCCGCATGTTCGGTCGTACCGCAATGGTTGGTCTTGCTGACAAGAGTTACGGCACCGTCACGTTGGGCCGTCAATACGACCCGCTCGTTGACCTGATCCAGCCGCTGACAGAGGACGACACATACGGCTCGGCCTTTGCAACACCTGGTGACATCGATAACTACGACAACAGTTCCCGCGTCAACGACTCCGTCAAATACACCAGCCCGGTTTATGCCGGCCTTCAGGTGTCGGCCATGTATGCCTTCGGCGGGGAATCCGGCGAGACTAGCGCCGGACAGACCTACGCAATTGCGGCGGCCTATAACCATGGCCCTCTCAATCTGGCTGCCGGTTATCTTCGCGCGAACAATGGTACGTCCCCGACGTACGATGGTTTTACTTCGACCGGCCTCGACTCGACGGCCATCAACGGTGCGTTCATTTCTGCGACCACGCTGCAGATCATCCGCGCCGCCGGTACCTATGCAATCGGTCCGGTTACGCTGGGCGCTGCCTATAGCAACGTTGACTACGGCAACTATGCGGCTGCCCCAGGCACGAACAACGGCACGCGGTTTAACACGGCGCAGGCATTCGTTAATTACCAGTTGAATGCTGCGCTCGAGCTCGGCGTCGGCTACGACTACACGAAGGGCAGCGGCAACAACGTCGACGCCGGCTACAACCAGGTCAGTCTTGGCGCGGACTACGCATTGTCCAAGCGCACTGACCTGTACGCTCTGGCGGCCTATCAAAGGGTCTCCGGCGACACCATTGATGCGGGAACCGGTCAGGTGGTGGCCGCAACGGCGTCTATTGCCGACTTTGGCAATGACTCCGCCACCAACAGCCAGACAATGGTGATGGTCGGCATTCGCCACCACTTCTGATTCGGCTGAGTGAGCCGCACTGACGAGCAACTCCCCTGCGGCCGCAACCGCAGGGCCTTGGGGGTGTTGCGACTGATTACCCGTTCGTGCGGCGCAACTGCAGAGTTTCAGTCTTAACGGGCGAAGCGGATGTCGAGTGTGCGCAACCAGGTTTGCAAGCCGGCATCCTGGATCGGAATCACATAAGCGTTATCGTTCGTTTCATTGAAATGCGCATGCCAGTATCCCGGCGGGGTGACAAACGCCATCCCGGCTTCCCAGTCGACGCGTATCGGATCCGCGATATTGCCGTTCTCGTCCAGTTCGGTACCCACCAGCGTATAGACGCCCGGGGTGGCCCCAGCGATAAAGTCGAGTGCGATCGATTGGTGGCGGTGCGGCTTCTGCACTGAGTTGGGCGGGACGATGCCGAACATGGCCCATAGCACATGCGTGACGGTCCGCGTTTGCGGGAAATTGGTGTTACCCAGCAGCACGCTAATGCGGTTGCGGCGGCCCGCATTCGCTTCTTCCGCGACCTTGCGCAATTCTGCCTGCGCCCGTGCGGCCGGATAAAGCGTCGGCGCAAAGCGGGCCTCGACGCCCGTCGTGCCGAGATAGGTAAGCAGAGGCGCGTCGTTGACGTAATAGAGCGTGGCCGTGACGTCAGCGGACAGCACAGCGTCAGTGCCGCCCGGCAGAGTGAAGAAATCGCCCTGCGCGAACGGGAAGCCGGTCTCGCCTTGCGTCACGTTGCCGTTCCCGCTGATGACGTAGCAAACCTGCGAGGTCGCGTTCGGAGCGAGCGTCAAGGCATCGCCTGCGTTGATGCGCAGGAAATTGGCGCTCAAGCCAGGACCAGTCGCAGGGCTGGGGCAACCCAGTTCCGCGGAGAGGTCGAGCGGCACGACCCGCGTAGCGCCATCTGCGTACAGCGAAGGCGAGAAATTGCGGAATGGCACGCGCGAGATGAGCTTCGCGCCGATCGGATTGGCTGATGAGGTGTACTCGAAGTACTCGGCGTCCTGACTCGTGACAGCGGTTTCGACGAGGTCCGGGGAGGATGTTTTGGTCAACATGGTCTGCTCCTGAAAGTGAGGGAAGCTTCGCGCAAGTCCCGTCGTGGCGACGTGGCTTGCGTTCGAAACGCTGACCTGACTATAGGTGCGCGTCACTGACATCAGAAGTGCCAGGCATTGAAATCATCTTTGCGCAAAGGGGGGTGCCGTGCGCCGGTTGACCTGCAACTTTCGGATCCGGGCAAGCCGGCTTGGCGCCGGGTCTGATTGGCGCTTCGCCGGTCTTGCCAGGCGTCCTTACTTACCGGGCGACTGCTTGCTCAAACCCGCGTCGGACAATGCACACAGTGCGACCGCGGACCAGTCGCTTTCCGAACCGAGGCCTTCGGACCGCAACCTGAGGAAACGGTCGTGGATGAGGCCCGCAAGTGGCAACGGTACCCCGAGTGACTCAGCGGCTTCCAGCATCAGCCGATTGTCTTTCTGACCAAGAGGCAACGCAAAGCCGGCCGGCTGGAAGCGCTGTGACGCAATCAGGGGACCGTAGATCTTGTACGGCGGCGCGTTGAAAGTTGCATTGGTCAGCAATTCGACCAGATGCATCGGATCAATGCCTGCCTTGCCCGCTACCGCACACGCCTCGCCCAAGGTTTCGATGATCGCCGACAGCATGAAATTGCCGATCAGCTTGACGAGGTTCGCCTGCGAAGGATCTGAGCCGACGATACCGACCGACTGCCCAAGGGTTTCAAGCAGTGGACGGGCAATCTTCAGATGCTCGTCGGCGCCCGCGGCCATGATAAAGAGCTTGCGTGCGGCGGCGGCGTCGGGCCGGCCGAAGACGGGCGCCGACACGAAGCCCAGCCCTGCTTCGCGATACTTCGTTGCGTGAGCCTGTGCCGTTGCGACACTGATCGTGCTCATCGAGATGTGTACCGCGCCCGGCTTCAGCGTCGTGGCAATACCCGCTTCGCCGAACGTCACCGCGTTGTGTGCGGCGTCATCGGCTACCATCGTAATCACGACGTCGGCGGACTGCGCTGCCTCCGCGGGGCTGGCCGCAACCCGTGCACCGGCTTCGCGCAACCGTTCAGCACGTGCGGGAGTACGATTGAAGACATGTACTTCATGTCCCGACTCGATGAGGTTCGCTGCGATTGCAGCCCCCATGGAGCCAAGGCCAATAAATCCGATCTTCATAGTGACATTCCAAAGTAATCGGTCAGAGGGACCTGGGCCTGCTTAGACCGCAAGTTCATACACTCGACGGCTAACCTCGAGCGTCACGTCGCCGTGTTCGCCCAATGCGGTCATCCCGTGTTCCTCGAGTTTCGCGATCAGCGTAGCAACGGATTCGCCACTGACCTTGTAATCACGCAAACGGGTAGCGACAGTCATTTTCTCGAAGAACGCGCGCGTCGCAGCAATCCCCGCGTCGATGCGCTCGTCCTCGCTGCCCTCGGTGATATTCCATACGCGTTCGGCGTATTGCAGCAACTTCGCGCGCTTTTGTTCCTTGCGCACAGTCAGCATCGCCGGAAGCACGATTGCCAGCGTTTGCGCATGATCGAGGCCATGCAGCGCGGTAATCTCGTGACCGAGCATATGCGTCGCCCAATCCTGCGGTACGCCTGCGCCGATCAAACCGTTCAGCGCCAGCGTCGCGGTCCACATCAGGTTGGCCCGCACGGTATAGTTTTTCGGCTCGGCCAGTGCTTGCGGACCGACTTCAGTCAACGTGAGCAACAATCCTTCGGCAAAACGGTCCTGTACCTTTGCATCGACCGGATACGTCAGGTACTGCTCGACGGTATGCACGAACGCGTCGACCACTCCGTTGGCAATTTGCCGGGCCGGCAGCGAATAGGTCGTCGTCGGATCGAGCACCGAAAAGACCGGATAGGTCGCATCGCTAGTGAAGAACAGCTTGTCGCCCTTCGCGCGGTGGCTGACGACGCTGCCATTGTTCATTTCCGAACCGGTGGCGGGCAACGTCAGCACGCTGCCGAACGGCACCGCATCACGCACGGGAGCCTGCTTGGCCAGAATGTCCCACGGTTCGCCATTGAACTTCAGTGCGGCTGCAATGAACTTGGTGCCGTCGATGACCGAGCCACCGCCGACAGCCAGCAGAAAGTCGATGTTCTGCTCGCGTGCGACAGCAACTGCTTGCATCAAGGTTTCGTAGGTGGGGTTGGGTTCGATACCTTCGAATACGAACGAGGCACGCTTCCCGAGCGCCGCCTGTACTTGCGCGAGCACACCGTTGCTCTTGATGCTGCCGCCGCCGCAGGTAATCAGCACGCGCGCTTCGCGTGGCACCTGGGTATCGAGCGCCGCGATCTGGCCTTCGCCGAAAATGATGCGAGTGGGGTTATGAAACGTAAAGTTTTGCATTGGGTCTGTATTCCTTACATTGATATGACCGGTCGTCTGAAAGCGAAACAAAAGAGCTCGCGAATCTTAAGTCAACCAATTCGGACTATTGACGACCGTTACTGCGGGTATTTGGCAATCAAATCGAACATCGAGTTCGAGCAAGCCTTCAGCGGCTCGACGGAAATCTGCGGCTTCATGCGCAGACCGCTCCTGCGTGCAGGTTAAGCGAGCACGGTGCGCTGACGCCCATCTCCAGACCGGGCGCCTTGACCGGACCGTAGCCGGAGTTGTGATTGAACCGGGTTGACAGGCCTCGTGCAATTTCGCGCGAGGCCTTGATGGCGTCCATCGCTTTTCAGATACGCGACGTCGGTCGGCACACGACGGGACCGGTCAATCTTGCCACGAGGTAAGCGGCGGAAAAATGACCCCACTCGCAAATGACATTTGCGCTAATAGTCCAACTCAAGACTGGCCATGAACGTCCGCGGCGCACCCAGATATGCCGTGTCAGCACCGCTAATATTGACCGACTCGGCTCTTTTAAAGCCGATTGAATTAATGCGCGCACAGGTCACGCAAACCTGCCGAAATTTAAGTACGTATCAAATTGATAAAGCTCGGGGAATCATGTCCGACCGCGGCCTCGCCGTCGGACACTGCACGCGCCGGCTGACATCCCCGGCGTACCCTGGTCATGCTCTCGCCTGATACGGGCTAGTTCATGCCGCCAATGCACGCTGCGGCGGCGCCATGAATTCCGGACCAACGGGATCCTTGACAAAGTGCGCGACGATTGCATCGATTTGCGTAAAGGCCTTTTCATCGAGCGTCCAACCGAAAGCCTCTTCGATTCCATCCAACTGATCCGGGCGTCGTGCGCCCCAAAGCGCAATCGTCGGGCCACGGTCAAGCACCCAGCGTACGGCGAGCGCGAGCACCGACTTGTTGTAGTTATCGCGTGCGAACACATTCAGGGCCTTCACAGCCGCAACATATTGCTCGCGACGCGGCTCGAGGAATTTTGGATCGTGCAGGCGCAGATCGTCGCCCTCGAAGCGCGTCTCGACGCCGATACGCCCGGCAAGCAGTCCGCGGCACAGTGCGCCGTAGGCGAGCGCCACCAGTCCGTGCTGCTTCACATACGGCAAGACGTCGCCGTCGATTTCGCGCTCGAACAGGTTGTAGGGCGGCTGGGTGGTCGATAGCGGCGCGACACGCCGGAATGCATCCATTTGCGCAGTGGAGAAATTGCTGACGCCAAGGGCGCGAACTTTGCCTTCCTTGCGTAGCTCATCCAGCACTGCGGCGGTCTCCTCAATCGGCACCAGCGGGTCCGGCCAGTGCACCTGATACAGATCGATGTAATCTGTCCGCAAGCGACGCAGGGTATCCTCTACCTCATGACGAATGCGCTGCGGCGAGGAATTACGGAATACCTTGCCGTCATGCCATTCCAGTGCGACCTTGGTCGCGATGATCGCTTTGTGACGATATCCGTCAGCCAGCGCCTTGCCGACGATCTCTTCCGATGCACCAAAGCCGTACACGGGTGCCGTATCGATCAGGTTGACGCCGTTGTCGAGCGCCCGGCGAATCACCGCGATCGATTCCTTCTCATCGGTGCCACCCCACATCCATCCGCCAATTGCCCAGGTGCCGAGGCCGATGCGTGATACCGGTGTCGATAAACCTTCAATTGCGATTGTTTCAATAGTCATGCGATGCTCTTTTGTTAAAGCGCTGCATCCGTACCGGACGCGGTCTGAAAAACGAAGTCGTGCCCGTTGACTGGGCATGCAGAGCGATTATTTCAGCCACATCCGGCGATCACAAGAAGGCACCTGACGGTTTCATACTTTCCCCATGGAAACAAATTGCTACGACGGCCTTCACGCCGATGACAGCCCGCAAAAGAAAACCGATGATCTCGCCCGCAACATCATCGAGCAGATCGCAGACAAGTGGACGATCCTCGTAATCGACGCACTCGGCACGCACGGCGAGATGCGTTTCTCGCGGTTACGCGACGAGGTGGGCAGCGTGAGCCAGAAGATGCTAACGAAGACGTTGCGCCAACTCGAACGGGATGGCCTCGTGTCGCGTTACGTGCACCCGGTGATACCACCGCGTGTCGATTATCAACTGACGCCCTTGGGACGCAGCCTGCTGGACAAGGTTTGCGGAATCTGGGACTGGGTCGGAACCCATATGAACGAAATGGAACTCGCGAGAAGGCAATTCGACCGCGGAGAAAAACGGACGGAGCGCCCGCTCCCGTTCAACGTTTCTGCTTCGTAGAACTACGGGCCGATCCTCTGGAAGCAGAATGGGCCCAGAAAGCCGGTACCGCCGGTAAGTGATGGCAAGCCGCGGCAGCCTGGCCCATTTCCAGAAATGTCTTTTGCGTAATGCGGACTTCAGGCTTTGCACGGGCGTTGCTAGCGTATTGTTTCGCCGCCCTCCTCAGAGGCGAGTTTCAACCTCATTTTGCCCCGCTCTCCCCGGGTGGGGGCTTTTTTCCGGGCATTTTCCGTATCCGCACCATTTCCACACACGGCCCCTGCTGGGACTATTGCAGCCCGTTGGCGGCCAGGGAAGCATCGAGCGCGACGTCATCGCGGCGATGATCAGTTTGTGCATCATCTGAAATGGGCGAGCGAAGGTCGGTTTTACTGAATCTGGACAGTCGCGCTTTGGCCTCCATCACATCCCGGGTGGCAACCGACATGAGTTGCAGGTCATGAATGGCCAGAATCTCCTCCAGCATGCCTGCAACCTCGACGCTCACTGCCCACACACCGTCGCACTGCCCCCTTACGCCAGCCTGATCCAATGCCGTCTCGGCACGCCGATACAAATCCACGGGCGCGTCGCCGAAGCCAGATTGTTGCAAACAGTACGTGAGATAGACGGCCCTGATCAGCTCATTGAGTTGATGAGCGTTCCCTAGACCTTTACGACAAACCGCAAGAGCAAGGTGATTCGCGAGCGAGATATCGGAAACCGCCTGTCTCGTCATGGGAAGGAGCATTTCCTTGCTCGGATGACGTCGGCCAGATGAAGCGCGGCCAACAGACCGGCGAGTACTATGGGACATTGAAGATGTATCGAAGAGAGATTTACAAAACGGCCCGGCTGGACTGCATAGAGTCAACGCTCGCGGTTGGGCCGCGATAATTTTATAGCGATTTGGTTGCGCGCTTTGTTCACAAAGCGCACAAGACACCGTTGCCATTTACACCGTGATATTTTCGCGGATGATAGACACTTTGCGACTGCGGCTACGCTCGAGCGTCGCGGAGACGAGCCAGAACCCCAGGCCGCCGATGGCCAGCAACCCTCCCACCCATCCCGGCGCGGTCCACCCGTAACCTGCTGAAATAGCCAGGCCGCCGAGAAATGGTCCGATCGCGTTGGCGGTATTGAAGGCCGAGTGATTAAGCGCGGCGGCAAGGCCTTGGGCGTCTTCAGCGACATCCATCAAGCGTGTCTGCAGAAGCGTCGCCAGCGCGCCCCCAACGCCAATCAGGAAGACGTCGAAAGAGATGGTCCAGACGTTGCCAGCCATCAACGGGAAGAGTGCTAGCGCAATCGCGCTCCACACCAGCACGACGCCCGTAGTCCGTATCAAGGCCCGATCAGCGAATATCGGCACGACGATGTTGCCAACCGTCAGGCCCACGCCGAAGACGCTTAGAACAAACGGCACCGCCTGCGCAGAAACCCCAGTGACCTGACCCAGAACGTTCGCCAGATAGGTGTAAACAGCAAACATGCCGCCGAATCCGATCGCACCAATGCCGAGTGTCAGCCACACCTGTGCGCGCCTCAGCGCGCCAAGTTCGCGCAGCGGGCTCGAGTCTGGATGGGCTGGATCCGCCGGTGCCAATAGCCATACGCACGTCATCGTCAGTATGCCGAGCAGCGCAACGAGGCCGAAACTCCAGCGCCATCCGATAGCCTGCCCCAACCAGTTGGCGAGCGGAACGCCGATGATGGTCGCAAACGTCAATCCAAGGAAAACGCGCCCTACCGCGACCGTGCGCCGATTCTCCGGGACGAGACTCGTCGCCATTAGCGCTGCGACACCGAAGTACGCACCATGAGGAAGCCCGCTGAGAAAACGGAAGAACAGCATCCAATGGTAATTGGGTGCCAACGCACTCAGCCCATTTGCAATGGCGAACATGGCCATCAAAAGGGTCAATAAGGTACGACGTGGAAGCCGCGCCCCCAGAACCGCAATGACCGGTGCGCCCACGACCACCCCCAGCGCGTATGCACTGATGACATGCCCCGCCGTAGGCGCGTCGATTCCGAGGCCTTGCGCGAACATCGGCAGCAGGCTCATCGTCGCGAACTCTGTCGTTCCGATGGCAAAGGCACCAACAGCGAGCGCGAATAAGACCCAACCGGTCCCTCGCATTGTGTTACCTGTATCACTCATTACTTGTTCTCAGGCCGATCGTGCGACCTCGTCAATAGTTTCAAAAGGAGGCGAGGCGGCGATTGTCGCAGAAGTCGCCGCATTACGTGCTCGGCGACCCCTACTGTTCATCGCAGGGACCTGGAAATCAGTCTTTCAGTTGGGCGCGCAGGTGCTTTACCTCATCGGCAGTCACGCTTGAACCGTGATTACCCCAGCTGGATCTGACGAACGTCGCCAGTTCGGCGACCTCTTGGTCGTCGTAGCGCCATGCGAACGGCGGCATGGCCAGCGGTGACGGTGCGCCCGCGGTCGACGGCAGACGCGAACCGTTCAGGATGACTGCGATCAGCGAATCAGGTTGTGCCGCCAGCACCATCGGGTTGTTGGCGAGCGAAGGAAACACCCGCGATGCGCCTTGCCCGTTTTGCCGGTGACACGCCGCGCAGCTATCGATGTAGATGCTCGCGCCCGCTCCCGTCGCTGTGCCGGCCATGATCGACCGGAGCGTCGCATCGTTCGCCTGGAATGCGGCCGTGTCGTGCTGGCGCGGCGGCAGGCTCTTCAGATACGTCGCGATCGCGTGGAGGTCCGACTCGCTCAGATACTGCGTGCTGTGTTCGACCACGTCGCCCATCGGCCCGGTCACGGCAGAGTGTGGACCCCTGCCGGTCTGCAGCAACGCAACGATATCCTGTTCGGACCACTCGCCCAGCCCGGATCCTGCATCGCCGCGCAAGTTGATCGGCGATGCGTTGTCCAGTGCTGCGCCGGACAGGTACAGCGAGGTCTTGCCGCTCAGGTCGAGTTCCTGCATCGCCGCTCCGCGCGGCGTGTGACAAGTGCCGCAGTGAGCCAGCCCTTGCACGAGGTAGGCGCCGCGATTCCACTCGGCGCTCTGGGAATCGACGGGCTGGAAGCGCGAGTCGTCATGAAACGCACGGTCCCAGAAGGCCAAGGGCCAGCGAATGCTCAACGGCCAGACGATGTCCGCGCGCCGGTTAGCCTCGCTCGATGCCGGCACCCTGGTGGTGAAGTACGCATAGAGATCCTTGAGGTCTGCGTCGCTTACCTTCGCATAGGACGTATACGGCATGGCAGGGTAAAGACGCCGTCCGTCCTTCGCGATACCTTCGCGCATGGCAAGCACAAAGTCGTCGAACGAGTACCCGCCGATGCCGTGCTTGCGATCGGACGTGATGTTGCTCGAATAGATCGTGCCGACCGGTGTCTTGAACGGGTAGCCGCCCGCGAACGGTTCGCCGCCCTTCGCCGTGTGGCATGCCATGCAGTCGCCCGCGTGCGCGAGGTATTCGCCATGAACCGGGTCGCCTGGACGCGCTGCGACATCCGCAGCTACGCTGACGGCGGGCTTGCTCCATGTGGAGGCCCAGCAGCCGGCGACGAGCACCGCGATCGCGGCAATGGGGATGAGGATTTTCTTTCGCATCATGCCCCCTTACGCCTGGACCATCGGTCCGGGGTTCTTCAGGTACTGCGAGCGGATGTTGCTTGCCGCCCAGTACGCGAGACCACCGACGAGACCGGTCGGGTTGTAACCAATCCCGTGTGCGAAGGTGTTTGCGCCCAGCACAAACAGGTTGGACACGTCCCAGCTTTGCAGGTACCTGTTGACCGCACTGGTCTTCGGGTCCGCGCCCATCGACGTGCCGCCGCACACGTGGGTGCTCTGGTACGGGCGGGTGTCCCAATGCATGCCAGGCTTGAAGACGCGGCCTGACATGCTCTTCGGATTCATCGCGCGGCCAATTTCCATCACCTTGCTACCGAGGAACGCCGCAGAGCGCAGGTCGTTGTCATTCCAGTCGAACGTGAGGCGCAGCAGCGGCGAGCCGTAAGCGTCTTTGTAGGTCGGATCGAGGTCCGCGTAATACGCGCGATTCGCAAGGCTCGTGCTCTGCGACTCGATGCGGCCGGTGTGCAGGAAATTGTCCACGACAGCCTGCTTCCACTCGGTTCCCCACTTCGGCGTACCCGCGGGAAGCGGAACGCCTCGTACCGGACCGTTGCCGGTCTGGCGTCCCCAGATCACTCCACCACCGATGAAGCCAAGTGGACCGTGATCGAAGTTATCGGCATTGAACTCTTCGATGGCCTGGCCGCCGCCACCCGTGCCGATGAACTGGTTGATGTAGACGTCCTTGTCCCAGAACATGTTGACGCTGTTGATGTACTGGTAACAGAGGTTGCGGCCGATCACGCCTTCGTTGGTGTCGACATTGAATGGTGTACCGATCCTGGAGGACAGCATGAGCCGAATGTTGTGCAGGTGAAACGCGGCGAGGATGACCATGTCCGCCGGTTGCTCCACTTCGTTGCCCTCGGCGTCGATATAGGTCACGCCGATCGCGCGTTTGCCGGTGCTGTCGAGGTTCACGCGTGTCACGTGCGAATTCACGCGCAGCTCGAAGTTGGGCTTGCGCAACAGTGCAGGAATGATGGTTGTCTGCGGCGATGCCTTCGAATAGTTCAGGCATCCGTAGTCACTGCAGAAGCCGCAGAAATTGCACGGTCCCAGTTGGCATCCGTATTCATTCTGGTAGGCGGTCGACGCGTTCCCTGCCGGCAGCGGGAAGGGTTTGTAACCCAGGCTCTTTGCCGCGGCGGCGAACAGCCGGCCGGTTGGGTGATCGGCGAGCGGCGGCACCGGGAATTCGCGGGAGCGGTAGCCCTCGAAAGGGTTGCCCCCTTCCATCTGGACGCCCTTGATGTTGCCCGCCTTGCCCGACGTGCCGCACACATATTCGAAGCGGTCGAAGTGCGGCTCAAGCTCATCGTAAGTGACGCCCCAGTCCTGCAGGTTCATGTCTGCCGGGATGAATTTCTCGCCATACCGCTCCTTTACCCGGCTGTACAGGCGCAGCTCGTCGGGGCCCACCCGCGACTGCACACCGGACCAGTGCGTACCCGCGCCGCCCACCCCTTCGCCCGGTTTGAACGTGCCGAACTGGCGATACGGCAAAGCGACATTGTCCTTCGCATGGCGGATCGTGACTGTGGTCTTCGCGAGGTTCTGGAGCAGCGCCTGCCTGGAGGAATATTTGACTTCGTCGGTGATCTGCGGGTACGCGAAGTCCGGAATCGTATCCCGGTTGTCGCCCCGTTCGAGGGCTACGACGTCGAGCCCGGCGTTCGCCAGCTCGATTGCCATGATTGCACCTGTCCAGCCGAAGCCGACAATCACCGCGTCTGTGTGTTTTTTCCTGATCGTTGTCATTCGCTTAGCCTCGTTTCCCATACATGCTTACCGGCCCGTAGGGGTAAGGCTTCGATTCGACGACCCACTCCAGATAGTCGGCGCGCACGCCGGGGTAGCCGATCATCTTCCACGCCGCCATGTCTTTGTTGCCCCCGTGCATGGGGTCGCAAAAGTACCCTTCCATCACGTTCTTCAGCAGAAAGCCGCTAAAGAACGTCCTCATATTGAACTCGTCCTTGACCGTGCCCGCTTCCATCTGCTTCAGGAATTGCGTCTGTTGATCAGGAGGCAGTTCGGCAAAGGTCTTGCCGCCGAAGTTCGCACGGCAATAAGCGTTGATTGCGCGGATGCCGAGCCGGTATTGCTGCCTGGGCGTGAGGCTCGACTGATAGCCGAACTCGGGCGCGGCCTTCGCGAACGGTCCCTCCATATACCAGCGCGATGCGTCGCCGTAGGGCGTCTGCATCTGACGGTCGATGTACTGCGGCGCCCCCAGCTCCACTGCACCGGGTCCCACATGATCCTTGGGGATCAACCGGTCGCAGGCGGCATTCACAAAGGCCCATTCTTCAGGCGTGAAATAGCCCGGCTGGTAGTTTTCCTCGGCCGGCTGGTTCGGTGGCGGCGCGCTCGACACGCGCTCTTCGTCCGTGGGGAGAAGCGCCATCGCGGAGGACGAGATCGCCGCGATGGGCGCAATGGCGATCGTTCTCTTGAGAAATGAACGCCGGTTGTTTTGCTCAGGAGTCTTCATCTTTACCTCTCGAGGGATAAGTGATCGGCGAATGCGGCGCGTCCGCAGTCCTTCGGTCTTTCATAGGTGGGATCAGATCTGTGGGTAGAGTCGCGTCAGGCGAGCTTGAAAACGTCCACGAAACCATGTAGCTGGCTCGACTGCTCGCTGAGTGCCTGGGCAGCTGCGCTTGCCTGCTCGACAAGCGCAGCGTTTTGCTGGGTGATCGCATCCATCTGGCTGACGGCGATATCGACCTGCTGGATACCCGTACTCTGTTCTATGGCTGCCGCTGAGATCTCGTTCATGATGTCGCTCACCTGTCGCACGGCACGCAGCACTTCGGCCATGGTGTTGCCGGCATCGATGACCAGCTGTGTGCCGAGCGTGACGGTCTCGCCCGATGCGGCGATCACGTCCTTGATCTCCTTCGCTGCAGCCGCTGAACGTTGCGCGAGGCTCCGCACTTCGGAAGCGACTACGGCGAAGCCCCGCCCCTGCTCGCCTGCTCGTGCAGCCTCAACCGCCGCGTTCAACGCAAGGATATTGGTCTGGAACGCGATGCCTTCGATGATGCCGATAATGTCAGCGATCTTGCGGGAGCTCGCACTAATGTCACCCATCGCGCTGACCGCGCGATCAACGACTTCATTGCCTTTGGAGGACACGCGCGACGCATTGTCAGCCACCGACATCGCCGTCTGCGCGCTTTCCGAGTTCTGCTTCACCGTCGCTGTCAACTCGCTCATGCTGGACGCGGTTTCTTCCAGCGACGCGGCCTGTTCTTCCGTGCGGGATGACAGGTCCATCGTGCCCGACGCAATCTCACGCGTGGCGACGGCGATCGCTTCGCTGCTGTCACGCACGGCACGCACGGTCTTCGTGAGGCTTGCCTGCATGCTCTCGATTCCGCGCAGCAGGGTACCCATTTCGTCGTTCGTGGCGATCTCGATGCGGTGGCTCAGATCACCAGAGGCGATGGCCTGGAAATGCCCTAGCGCCTGGTTGAGCGGGCGCATGATCGCGCGGCGCAGCGCAAACCAGCTCAGGCATGCTGCGATAGCGCCGACGAGAATCATTGCAATCGACAGGCCAAAGAACGTGTGGAAGCTGGCTTCAGCTGCGTCGTAGTTATCCTTGGCGTTCGCGTAAAGCGTTTGTTTGACTTTATCGTTGGCCGCGCTCATGTCGTTGTAGAGTGCACTGAGCTGCGTCATCGCGATTTTGTCGATCTGCTCCCGATTGTTGGCCTTGACGGCGTCGATGAACGCCGCCACCGCGTCGCGCAACGCCTGCCGGTGTTGCGTCGCGTCGCCGATCAGGTCCGCTTCGTTAGTCTCGTGGGCCTGTTGAACGAATTTCTGCCACCATTCGTCGGAATCGTTGAAGAAGCCGCTTGCACGCTCGACCTGGGCAGCGGCGCTGGGATCGTCTGGATGTAGCGCGACGCGATCGAGCACCAGCCGCGTGCGAGCAATATAGATTTCCGCGTTGCCAATATTGGTCGCGGCGGTGAGCTTGTTCTGATATGTGTCGCGGTTCGCGCGGTTGGCACGATACGCGCCCACTAACCCCAGCACGCCGATGATCAGCATCAGTATCGCCAGAAAACCCATCGTCATCGCGATGCGTGCTTGCAGCGAAACCACTGCTTTCCTCGAATTCATTGAAACTCCCCGAAGTCTTGTCCTGGTTAGAAGGTGCTCTATCCAGCTAGTGATTGTTCTGCCAACGGGAGGATGGTGCCGCTGCCGCCCTACCTTGGAACCGGGCGAGGCGAAGTCAGCATTTCCCCCTTCTTTGTTTTTTGCATTCAAAATTGTAAGCATATCATCTTTTCTCTCCGAGTTGTACCGCGCCCGACACGGCGCGCTCTCGCCCTTCCTTATTGTTTGCGGCTTGCTGTCGCATCAACTTGTGCTTCCATTTCTCCAAATCGAGTGATAAAGTTTTTTGTATTCAAAATTCAACTGGAGAAGACGCATGCTTAAACTCGACTTTCACCCCGCAGGCCGCCACTTTCTGCAGATCCCCGGCCCCAGCCCGGTACCCGACCGCATCCTCCGGGCGATCAGCTATCCCACCATCGATCACCGCGGCCCGGAATTTGCCGAGCTCGGGCTGAAAGTTCTGGAGGGCATCAAGAAGATCTTCAAGACGCAACATCCGGTCGTGATCTATCCGGCGTCGGGAACGGGGGCATGGGAAGCGGCATTGGCGAACACGCTCAGCCCCGGTGACACGGTGCTGATGTATGAAACGGGCCACTTCGCGACGCTGTGGAAAAAGATGGCAGAAGGTCTTGGGCTAAAGCCTGAGTTCCTCGGCCTGCCGGGTATCGAAGGGTGGCGGCGTGGTGTGGACGCGCAACGGATCGAAGAGCGTCTGCGCGCCGACACTCAGCGTTCGATCAAGGCGGTGTGCGTGGTGCACAACGAAACGTCGACCGGCGTCACGTCGAACATCGCTGCGGTTCGGCGCGCGATCGACGCGGCCGGTCACCCGGCGTTACTGCTGGTCGATACGATCTCCGGCCTCGCATCCGCCGACTATCGGCATGACGAATGGGGCGTTGACGTCACCGTCTCCGGTTCGCAAAAGGGCTTGATGCTGCCGCCCGGGATCAGCTTCAACGCGTTGTCGCCGAAGGCAATCGAAGCCAGCAAGACGGCCAAACTGCCGCGCGCTTTCTGGGGCTGGACGGAGATCGTCGAGATGAACAAGAGCGGATATTGGCCGTACACGCCGAACACGAATCTGTTGTACGGCTTGTCGGAAGCGCTCGACATGATCCTCGAAGAGGGCCTGGACAACGTATTCGCACGTCACGAGCGACTCGCCGAAGCCTGCCGCAGTGCGGTCCGCGCGTGGGGACTCGAAGTCCAGTGCGTCGATCCCGCTGTGTACTCGCCGGTACTGACGGGTGTGATGACGCCGGAAGGCATCGACGCGGACGCAGTGCGCAAGACGATCTACGAACACTTCGATATGTCACTCGGCACGGGCCTAGGCAAATTGAAGGGCCGCATGTTCCGTATCGGCCATCTTGGCGACTGCAACGATCTCACGTTGATGGCGACGCTCGCTGGTGTCGAGATGGGCCTCAAGCTTGCCGGCGTGCCACTCGCTGCAAGCGGACTGCCGGCGGCTATGGCTTCGCTGACTGCGCAGAAGAAGGCGAACCCGCTCAAAGCGGCCGCCTGATCGAGCTCTTGACGTGTCACGGGAGGTGGCAGCTCCCGTCGGCCGTTTCCAATGGCATCCGCAGTCGAAGGCATGGTGCGCTTCTGTCACGCACCATGCCCAGGCATCGCGTATCTGGATCGTCAGATTCAGACAGAGCTACGCACAGGCCATAGCGGCCGCAGCGTCACGCTCGTGAGCGAAGCTCATCAAGCTACACCCGGTTCGCCATTAACTTCGGCGTACCGACAGAAAGCAACGGAGACAGATAATGAAGCGGTTTCGTGCGCCCCGCGCGACCAGCGTTGTGCTCGTGATGCTATGCGTCATGTATTTCATCACATATCTCGACCGCGTCAACGTCAGTACGGCGGCGGTCGGTTTCGGCAAGGAATTCAATCTTTCTCACACGGAGGTCGGGCTGGTTTTCTCGGCGTTCGCCTATCCCTATCTCCTGTTTCAGATCATCGGCGGCTGGATTAGCGACCGGTTCGGTGCGAAACGCACGCTAATCTTCTGTGGTGGGCTCTGGGCACTGGCTACCATGCTGACCGGTTTCGCAACCGGCCTGACGTCGTTGATCTTCGCGCGTCTACTGCTCGGGTTCGGCGAGGGGGCGACCTTTCCCGCCACGACCACAGCCATGTCGCGCTGGGTAGCGAAGGAAAAGCGCGGCTTTGCACAGGGCCTCACGCACGCCGCGTCGCGCGTCGGCAATGCGATCGCGCCGGCAATTATCGTTCTCGTCATGGTGCGCTGGGGATGGCGCGAGGCGTTCTACATCAGCGGCGTAATGAGCCTCGTCTGGGTCGCAATCTGGGCGCTGACCTTTACCGAGCGTCCGGTGGATCACCCGCGCATCACCCGCGCCGAACTCGACGTTCTGCCCACGCCGAAGCCGAGAGCCACCCACGTCCCCTGGGGGCGGCTCTTCAGGCGCATGATGCCCGTCACGATCGTCTACTTTTGCTACGGCTGGACGTTGTGGCTCTTCCTCAGCTGGATTCCCCAGTACTTCCTCCACAGCTACCACCTCGCTCTCGCGAAGTCTGCACTGTTTGCCTCGACCGTCTTCTTCGCGGGCGTAGTGGGTGACACGCTTGGCGGACTGGTGACCGACAAGATCTTCAAGCGTACCCGTAGCCTGACGCGCGCACGTAGCCGGATGGTGTCGACCTGCATGGTGCTGACACTCGCCTCTCTGGTACCGATGATCTTCACGCGCAACCTGTACCTGTCAATGATGTGTCTTGCCGCTGGCTTTTTCTTCTCGGAGATGACGATCGGACCGATGTGGGCCATTCCGCTCGACATCGCGCCGGAACACTCCGGCATCGCGAGTGGCATGATGAACATGGGTTCGGCCCTCGCCGCGATTATTTCACCCGTGTTGTCGGGCTTGCTGATCGATCGCTTCGGCAACTGGGAGTTGCCGTTCATGATCAGCATGGCGCTGATGGCGCTCGGCGCAGTACTTGCATCGCGCATGCAGCCGGAAAGCAAGTTCCAGTCTGGCACGACTCACGGCGCTCAACCGGCCCAACCAACCGGTATATGACGCCACTTTTGCGTCAAGACCAACCATGACCTACCGGGCGATTCGGCAGAGCGCGTATCCGCACCACGAGGTCGCACCTGCCCCAGCCCGAACCTGTAACCAAAAGGAAATTCATTATGCTGACGAAAGCCGTATTGACCGTTGCCGAAACGACGAAGATTCTCGCCGCCGCGCGCGCCGAAGCCGAAAAGAACCAGTGGGCCGTCACCATCGCGGTGACCGATGATGGTGGCCATCTGCTGAGCCTGTTGCGCCTCGACGGCTGCGCGCCGGTCGGCGCCTACATCGCCCCCGAGAAAGCCCGCACCGCCGCGCTCGGCCGGCGCGAATCGAAAGTGTATGAAGACATGATCAACGGTGGGCGCACTGCCTTCCTGAGCGCGCCGCTCGCAGGCACGCTCGAAGGCGCCGTGCCGGTGATCGTCGACGGCCAGGTGGTCGGCGCAGTCGGCGTGTCCGGCGTAAAGGCGGATCAGGACGCGCAGATCGCCAAGGCCGGCGCCGCCGCACTCAACGGTTAAGCTCGACCCTCAACCCAGGCAGACCGACCGACCACAGCACAGTAGCCGGTAGTGAAGCAAACGAAGCAAACCAGGCAACAGGCCGGTGACCCCGCACCGGCGCAGCCCAATCAGATGGAGCAGTCCATGACTCAGATGACCAAGCGAAGCGGACTGCAGGTAGCCGCGATTCTCGACCAGTTTGTCGAACAGGAAGCCCTGCCGGGTACCGGCGTGGACAGCGCCGCCTTCTGGGCGGGGTTCGATGCGCTGGTGCACGACCTCGCCCCGAAAAACCGCGCCCTGCTGGCCGAGCGTGACCGCCTGCAGACCGAGCTCGATCAGTGGCATCGCGCCCATCCCGGCCCGGTGCGCGATCTGCCCGCTTACCGGCGCTTTCTCGAAAGCATCGGCTATCTCGTGCCGGTACCGGCCAGCGTCAAGGCCACCACCGACCAGGTGGACCGCGAGATCGCCGAGCAGGCCGGCCCGCAGCTCGTCGTGCCGCTGTCGAACCAGCGCTATGCCCTGAACGCCGCCAATGCGCGCTGGGGTAGCCTGTACGACGCGCTGTACGGCACCGATGCGATTCCCGAGACCGGTGGCGCAGAGAAGAAAGGCGCCTTCAATCCGGTGCGTGGCGCGCGCGTGATCGCCCGTGCCCGTGCTTTCCTCGACGAAGCCGCGCCGCTTGCCAGCGGCTCGCATGTCGACGCCACGCGTTATGGCATCGAAGGCGGCAAGCTGGTTGTCACCCTGAAAAGCGGCAGCACCGCGCTGAAAAACCCGGCGCAATTCATCGGCTATCAGGGTGAAGCAGCCGCGCCGCACGCCGTGCTGCTCAAGCACAACGGCCTGCACTTCGAAGTCCAGATCGACGCCAACGATTCGATCGGCAAGACCGATGCGGCGCACGTCAAGGACGTGCTGGTGGAAGCAGCGGTGAGCACCATCATCGACTGCGAGGACTCGGTCGCGGCCGTCGATGCGGACGACAAGGTCCAGCTCTACCGCAACTGGCTCGGCCTGATGAACGGCACGCTGACCGAAGAGGTCACGAAGAACGGCAAGACCTTCACGCGCCGTCTGAACGCCGATCGCGAATACACCGGTGCAGATGGCTCGAAGGTGAAGCTGCATGGCCGCTCGCTGCTGTTCATCCGCAACGTCGGTCATCTGATGACCAACCCGTCGGTGCTGACGAAAGACGGCCACGAGATTCCGGAAGGCATTCTTGATGCGGTGATAACCACGCTGTGCGCGCTGCACGACCGCAAGCACAAGCTCAATTCGCGCACCGGCTCGGTCTACATCGTGAAGCCGAAAATGCACGGCCCGGCCGAAGTGGCGTTTGCGAGCGAACTGTTTGCTCGCGTCGAAGACCTGCTCGGCCTCCCCCGCAACGCGATCAAGATCGGCATCATGGACGAGGAGCGCCGCACCAGCGTGAACCTCGCTGCGTGTATCGCCCAGGCCTCGGCACGGGTCGCGTTCATCAACACGGGTTTCCTCGACCGCACCGGCGACGAGATGCACACTGCCATGCAGGCCGGCCCGATGCTGCGCAAGGGCGACATGAAGTCGGCCGCGTGGATCAGCGCCTACGAGCGCAGCAACGTGCTGGTGGGTCTCGCCGCGGGGCTGCGTGGCCGTGCGCAGGTCGGCAAGGGCATGTGGGCCATGCCGGATCTGATGCATGCCATGCTCGAGCAGAAGATCGCGCATCCGAAGGCCGGCGCGAATACGGCGTGGGTGCCCTCGCCGACCGCTGCCACACTGCACGCCCTGCACTATCACCAGGTCGACGTGCAGGCCGTGCAGAAAGAGCTGGAGAAGATCGATCTGGCCAGCGTGCGCGACGAACTGCTGGACGGCCTGCTGACGATTCCGGTGGTCGAAGCCGCCAAATGGAGCGATGACGAAATCCGCCAGGAAATCGAAAACAACGCACAGGGCATTCTCGGCTATGTGGTGCGCTGGATCGATCAGGGCGTCGGCTGCTCGAAGGTGCCGGACATCCACAACGTCGGGTTGATGGAAGACCGTGCGACGCTGCGTATCTCCAGCCAGCACATTGCCAACTGGCTCCAGCACGGTGTGGTGACGCGCGAACTGGTGGAAGAGACGTTCAAGCGCATGGCCAAGGTGGTGGACGAGCAGAACGCCGGCGATCCGCACTACAAGCCGATGGCACCGGGCTTCGACACGATCGCGTTCAAGGCGGCCCAGGCACTCGTGTTCGAAGGACGCGAGCAGCCGAGCGGCTATACGGAACCGTTGCTGCATAAGTTCCGGCTCGAGGTGAAG
>Ga0116109_1000083_pt1 | contig 25118 bp, 13 predicted proteins | sample June2015DPH_8_10_2_FD_89718 | JGI IMG/M metagenome (GOLD analysis project Ga0116109, IMG submission 89718) | Peatland microbial communities from SPRUCE experiment site at the Marcell Experimental Forest, Minnesota, USA - June2015DPH_8_10 | ecosystem: Environmental > Terrestrial > Soil > Wetlands... | reverse complement strand
TATTATTTCGCGAAGCGAGCGAAGCGGTATTTATAATTGTCGCGAAGCGAGCGTAGCGCTAATAAAAAATTCTCCATCTCGCTTCGCTCGCTACGCGAGAAGAAGAAGTTCGAAGAATTATGGACAATGAGGGTGTCGTTAATCTTCTTCCCTATGGACAAAGGTAAATTAAATAGGTAGGGAAAACAAAGAAAAAAGGATATAAGAGGATTACATTTTCATTATAAGAAGTAGGCCTCCATCCTTACCTTTGTCTCCGGAAGTCATCCATAGAGGAGACCAACCATAGGGAAGTAAAAAAAAATAGGGAGGGATCATGAGAGGTATAAGGAGTATAACTCTTCCTATTTTTTTTAAGGGATAGTCCGAGAGACTAATTCTGACTTTACAATAACTAGATACTCACTGGTAAGTCAAAAATAAACGTACATTACTATTTACCTCTTATCCTTTCCTAATAATGGACTTACATTTTTACCGCTTTTATCGCGTAGCGAGCGAAGCGGTAGGTAGAGAAAATAATTAGAAATTTAAATACTTAAAATTTTAAGATCTATGGTCAACCTTCTATTTATCTTCCTATCGCGAAGCGAGCGAAGCGAGCGTACGCGGTAAAGACTTTTTATTAAATTATTAATATTATTTTTATCGTGGCAGCGGTCTTCCCTCCCATTCCTCCCTCACTACGTAGTGAGTGAGGAGGATAAAGGAGGAGTACGCGGTAATTTTATTACTTACAGCCCCTATGGAGAGGGGAAAAACAACCTTTATAAAAAATATTATAAAAGTATAATAATTAATCAAAATTAATTATCTCTATTTATAAGTAATATTATATAAAAAAAAAATAACTTTGCTTTTAGTTTTATTGTTCTTCTCCTTTAAGGAGCTCCTCTTTTATTATAACATTTATTAATTTTTGTTATATAAAAGTCCCTCTCCTTCGGAAGGAGGGAGTAAAAACTAAATATAAAGAATCATACAAAAATATAGACACCCTACCCTTTCATACCTCTCCTATGGAGACCTTCCTACTTTTTATATATCTTTTCTTTCCTCCTCCATCCATAGGGAAGGACTCCCTCTCTTAAAGATCGTACGCGCTCCTGTGAGTAAGGAGGATGTAGTTCACATGCAAAGTACTCCTCCTTTATCCTCCTCACTCACTACGTAGTGAGGGAGGAAAGGGAGGGAATAAAATTAGTAGAATCAAACAAAGTATAAAGAAATATAAGTAAAATATTATATTTATATTATCAGTCCTAAAAATTTTTTATTTTATTATGACAAATTTATTTATTCAATCACCTTTAAGTCAATTTGAAGTAGTTAACTTAATAGGAGTTAATGCTCCAATTTTAGGTAATTTACATTTAAATTTAACTAATTTAGGTTTATATGCCAGTTTTGTATTATTTATCATCTTAGGATTACATATTTATGGAAATAATGATAGTAGATTAATACCAAATAAATGGTCAATATCATTAGAATCATCATATCAAAGTTTAAATACTATGGTAAGAGAACAAATAGGATCACAAAGTGAAAGATATTTTCCTTTCATTTATTCATTATTTTTCTTTATATTAATAGGTAATTTAATTTCAAATGTTCCTTATTCATTTGCAATAACAGCAAGTGGAGTAGTATCATTAGGATTAAGTTTTACAATCTTTATTGGTGTTACAATATTAGCTTTATCTATACATAAATTAAAATTCTTTGCTTTCTTTATACCAGCAGGTACACCTTTAAATTTAGTTCCTTTATTAGTGTTAATTGAATTAGTTTCTTATTTAGCTAGAGCTGTTTCTTTAGGAGTTAGACTTTTTGCAAATCTTACAGCAGGTCATACTTTATTAAAAATACTATCTACTTATTTATTTAAATTATTTTCAGGTAGTTTATTTATTGCTATTCTTACATTAATACCTTTTGCTATATTTTTAGCTTTAGTTGGTCTAGAAATAGCTGTTTCTTTAATACAAGCTTTTGTTTTTACTTTATTAGTTTGTTCTTACTTAAGAGATGCTATTGAATTACACTAATTTTTAGTTAACTTAATATTTGTCTTCCATCCTCCTTCTCCTTCTCCTTCTCCTTCTCCTTCTCCTTCTCATTATCCTTCTCATTATCCTTCGGAAGGAAGGAAGGTCCTTCTCGCTACGCGGTCCTATGGATGGAGGAGTACACAGTATAATTATTCTAAGTTAAATACCTTAGAATAATAAAAAATAGTTTATGATCCCCCATAGTAGTTTATTATGGTGGACCTTAGGAAGGAGTCCTAGTTTTACTCCTCCTCACTCACTACGTAGTGAGGGACTCCTTACCCAGGAGGAAACTAAATTGGAGAAATTCCTTTGTAATTATATCCTTTCCACTAATAGTGGCACATTTGCTTTTGTAATTGCAAAGCACAGAGAGATTCCTACTTTTTATAAAGATCCTTTGTTTTACTAATTTTAGTACATAAGCAAAGCATAAGGACCTATAGGGAAGGAGGGAGGAGGACCTGATGAAAAAGGAACAACATTTATTAAATGAAACAAAAATGAAACAAAAAAAAATATGAAATTTACCGCGTACGCTCGCTTCGCTCGCTTCGCGACAATAACTTCACTTTTCTTTATTTTAGCTTTAATTTTAGATTTTATAGTAAGAAGTAAGTACTTAGGTGTTTCAATTAAAAATAATTATTTAAATTTAATTAATAAGTCTTATTTTACCATATATTTTTTTATTTTACTTTTAATTTTTGTTTTATTAACTTTACTTGGTTTCGCGTACGCGCTTGACATTAGTTTGTTTAACTTAGTTGAATTTGAATCATTTAAATTTTAAGTAAATAAAAATTTAGGTGATAATGCTGATATTACTACTAGTAATTCTTCTACTACTTCTTCTTCTACGGTTGAGTCTTCTAATAATACTCCTAATCACTCATCTAATAATAGTAATGTAATTGTTAATTCAACTGTAACAGGGACAGTTAATGATGGAACATTGAGTATTAATACACCCCAAATACATATTAAAATTCCAAGTGAAGGTGTTAATACTATAGCTGCTGTAGCTTCATCTGCTGGAGGAGCAGCTATGGCTTTTAAAGTTGCTCAACATATATCTGGCCCGCCTGCTATGAAAATAGCTGCAGGATTAGGAGTTATGGCGGGAATACAAGCAAGTACAGCTATTATGTCTAAAGTTCTTAATAGCTCAAATAATAATAGTAATAGTAATAGTAATAGTAATAGTAATAGTAATAGTTATATTGGTAATTTATTTAGCAATTCAAATTCAGATTTATTAAATAATAAATTCCCTGATTTTCCATTAAATTTATTAATAGAAGTTAATAAATTGATTGATGTTGAATTATTATTTTTAATTATCAATTTAAATATACATATTCGCGTAGCGAGCGTAGCGGTAAAAATATTTGAAACAAATATTTTACAATAAATATTTACCTAATAATAAATTTGGTAAATATTTAAGTATATTATTAAATCGGTATGTATATCTGTGGAATATTTCTTCTAATTTTATTTTAGTAATAAGTTGGATTATGTTGTTTTTTTGTGTAATTTTTTTAAAAATAGCTATGTATTATATTTTTAATACTAATTAAATATATTTTTCCTTTTCTTCCCTATGGATATTCGCTCGCTTCGCGAAGCGAGCGTACGCGGTAAAAATATTAATTATAAAATTAATTTATCACTATATCCATCTCCATATTTATCTTCCTATCGCGAAGCGAGCGAAGCGAGCGTACGCGGTAAAGACTTAATTAAATTTTGTCTTTTTTGTGTGAATAGTCCTATGCTCACTTATGAAGGGTTATGGAGAGATAAGTTATTTAATTATTACAAAAAAAGGCTAATTTTTAAGCCCCTCTCTACATCTACATAGTCCGCTCACAGTTGTTATTTATGGTGAAAAAAATGTGGTATCTTATTATTTTCATTATTAAGTTTTTATTTTCTAGCTCTTCCGACTCCCCTCCATACCTTCGCAAGGGAGGAAAGACTCACTCAATAGGTCTTAATTAGGATTAGTTTACTTATTTTATTTAGTTTATACTTTGCTTTTTTAATTTTTCCTTAAAAATAAAAATGAATATGAGAAAACAATGGAACAATTATGAAATAAAATTAAAAAATCCTACAATAATAAGTAAAGATTTATTAAAGGTAAATGTGAATAAGTTTTGGGATAAGTATATGAATCGATTAGATGATAATCAAATTGCCTTATTTATATTAAGAATAAAGTTTGAAAATAATCAAAGTATTAGTGCAAGTACTTTACAAAGAATTGATAAAACAAGTAAAAATGATATTATAGAATATTTACATAGCAGAATTTCGCTTTCAAATGAAGCATATTCAACAACTCCAATTAAGAGTCTTATATTTAGTTATGGAATAAGGGAAGGAAAATTAGATTCGAATATTTTAGGAAGAGAAACAGATAACAAGTCTAATATTGAGACTAAATTTCAGTTATACTATAAACATAAGTTACCTATCTTAATAACTGGAAAAGTAAATGAATATGGAAAAATATTAAGTAGTAGCGATAATCAATATACTATTTTTGTTAATAATAATACACTGATATTATTAGAAATAACAACTATTGATAAACAGCAAGTTAATAGAATTAAATATATTAGAAATGGGCAAATAATTTACAATTGGACTGATACAGTAATAGGTTTAAGTAATGTGGTAAGGGAAATTGGAAAATCAGTATATTACTATGAAAATGGAGAGTTAGTATTAATCAAAATTGAAAAGAAATCGAAAGCTATGGAGATAACTAAAACAAGAAAAAAGATTAATAACAAGATTATAACAATGGACCTTGAAACTATATTAATAGATAATGTACATACTCCATATTTATTAAGTTGGTTTGATGGAAATATAACTAAATCTTATTTTATAAATGACTTAGATCCTGTAACTATTAATTATAATATTTTAAAAATGGTTAATAGTGCAATGGATGATATTTGCATAAAAAAATATAGAAACTATAAAATATACTTCCATAATTTCAGTAAGTTTGATGGATATTTCTTAATTAAATACTTAGCTAAAATTGGTACATGTGATCCAATAATACACAAAGGAAAAATTCTTTCCGTCAAATTTGCTTATAATAATTATAATGTTACATTTAAAGATTCTTATTTATTATTACCTAGCTCTTTAAGGAAGTTATGTGAATCTTTCGTAGTAGAATCAGCTAAAGGAATTTTTCCTTATGCCCTTATGGACATTGATTACATAGGGGTTGTACCTGATTATAAATTATTTTCTCGCGGTCGCGGCAGCGGTAAAATAGGTCTTGATATCTATGAAAATTATAAAAAATCATTTGCTAATAAAAAATGGAACTTTAGAAATGAGGCAATCAAATATTGTGAGTTAGATTGTATATCATTATATCAAATATTAAGTAAGTTTAATACGTTAATTTTTAATAAATTTAAGCTAAATATTAATAAGTATCCAACATTACCTAGTTTATCATTTGATATCTTTAGAAGCCAATATCTAAAGAAAAATAGTGTACATATGTTGAGTGGGAATATAGCAAATGAGATAAGACAGGGTTATACTGGGGGTGCTTGTGATATGTATATTCCATCTATAGCTCCTTATGGGGGACGGGGAGAAGTACACGGTATACATAAAACAATTAAAATTCCTTTAGCTATGGATGGGAAGAAAATATATGCTTATGATGTAAATTCTTTATATCCGTATGTTATGGCTAACTGTAAACTACCTATTGGTAAACCAACTTATTTTACTGGTGACATAACAAAAATAGATAAGAAAGCATTTGGATTTTTCTATTGTAAAATAACTACACCAAAAAATTTAGAGCATCCTATAATACAAACACGTGTTAAAACTAATGATGGATTAAGAACTGTAGCACCGTTGGGAAGCTGGAATGATATGGTATTCTCGGAAGAAATGTATAACGCAATGAAATTCGGTTATAAATTCGAAGTTTTATGGGGTTATACATTTGAATCAGATTTGATATTTGATGGCTTTGTTAAAGATTTATATCAAATACGATTAGAATATCCTAAATCAGATCCAATGAATTATGTAGCCAAGATTATCATGAATTCATTATATGGAAGATTCGGTATGGATGATAATTTTGTAATAACATCAATTATGAGTAAGGAAGATTATTTTAAATTTGAAGAGTTAGATAAAGATAACTCAATATTAGATGTTATCGATTTAGATGATAATTTAATAGTTCAGACTAAAAATCCAAAAGTTGAGTTGGATACTTCATTGGATAATGGTAATGAAGTTCATAATGTTAATATTTCAATTGCCGCAGCAATTACTGCTTATGGTAGAATACATATGTCTCAATTTAAAAATAGTAAAGATTTTATTTTATATTATTCAGATACAGATTCAGCTTATATTAGTAAACCATTAGATCCAAAGTTTATTGGTAGTGGACTAGGATTAATGAAATTGGAACATATCTGTAAAGATGCTATATTTTTAGCTAGGTTATTTTGTATAAGTATTATTTAATTTATTAGTATTATAATACTTAACATATTTTTCAACTACTTACTCCCCTCAATAGGGACAACTTTGTTTTAGCTTATGATTTGCAAAGCAAATGTGTCCCAACTTTAACCATAGGGAGGGGAGCACTACTTAAGGAGTCCCTTAATAGATATATATAGGGTGGCCTATTGTAGAGGGGGTTAAAAAGAAATTCTATAAACCAAGTTCTGTTAATTTACACTCAATATTAAATAAAATATAATATATTTTACCTTCCTCCTTACAGACAAGTAATTGTAATCCTTACCTATGGATCTTTATGGGGACAAAAGCAAAAATTCTAAGGGCTACGGATAATATAGCAGTCAAATATTTGCAAAGGCAATAGGTGTAAATATAAATAAAAATCTAATAAAAAAAAAGGTAAAATATAGGATAATAACTGGATTATTTATAGAGTTTTCTACATTTTTCTTTTTTTTAATCCATTACTTCTCTTGAAATAATCCTGAAGGATTAAGGGTTCCTATGTAGCGCGTACTCCTTCTCGCGAAGCGAGCGAAGCGAAGAAGAGGAAGAGAAAAACTACGTTATTGGATATATAAAATATTTTTCTCGCGGCAGCGGTAATATAGAAAATTGTAACATACTAAAGTGTTAAATATTTAATCATTACTATTTTTAATTTACAGCATCCATACCTATAGTTAAATACTTATTTTGTTTTTACTTAAGGATTCCTTCATTATTATTCCCGTTTAGGCAAAGGTAATTAAATTAGAGGTTGATAGCTAAAATTAAAAATAGTAATGTGGATAAATCATTCACTATAAATTATAATTTACTTTAAGTTTACCACAAAATTAATTCTGTTAATATTATATTTTAATTTACCTATGGTTTTCCTTAATTATAAATAATTATATATTAAGAATTTCTTTTTTCTCAATTAAGCAAAGGATCTATTAAAAAAGTAGGAGTAGCTATGGTGGGGTTGGTTTATTTTACAAAGCCTATGGAGAAAATAAAAATTTATATAAAAAAATTATGAGCTGATTTTATAGTAATAGTATTAGCTCCTTTTTTATTTTTGTTAGTAATATTAGCAATATCTAAATAATTTACTTTTCCTGGACTAGTAGCTCCTCTTTCGAAATTTTTAGTTGTCAATCTAGGAATTATAGGTTCTTTCATTAATCTTCCTCCTATTTTTAACTTTAGACCTGATAAGAAAGCAGGTATAAGATTTATAGATTTTAAATTATGGTCATTTAAATTTTTAACTGCTTTATTTGAATAAATTTTATTAATAGCAATTCTAGATTTTTTTCTTTTATTTCTAATATTTAAAGAAAGTAGATTAACTAAAATATTACTATCAAAAAAAGGATTATGTAATCTAGTAATTTGGAAAACAACTGGTTTATTAAATTTTCTTGTTAATATTTCAATTATTATTTTAAATTTATTAATAAAAACTTCAGCTAAATTAAATTTTCTTAATTTAAACAATATACTTCTTTGTAAATTACTTTTTCCTCTTAATCTTGAAATTGCTTTTCTTACTTTTCTTTTTATAAATGGAATTTTAGCTATTCGTTTATTTCTTAAAGAATTTTCTCTAAGAGTTAAAGAAAAAATTTGACTTTTTTTACTTAACCATTTTTTTCTAAAGCTATTATAATATAAAATAGAAAATAATCTAAATACTTTTTTTTTGGGAATATTTAAAAAATAAAATAATTCTATATTTACTTTATCTAGAATATGAAAATAAATAGTTTTACTTATTAAACAGTTTAAACTTTTAAAAAAAATAAATAATAATTTATTTATTTGAAACAAATCTTTATTTATATCTATTCCTTCCCTATGGATAAAGGAGGAGTACGCGCTACCAAGATTATCATTAATATTTGTGTTTAAGAAGTTATAAGCTATAGTTTTATTATAATTAAATAAAATACCATTTTTTTGTTGACTATTTATATCCGCCATAGGACTTATTTTTTGTAAATTATTATTTAAATATTGATAAATGATAGTATTTTTTTTATTTTTATCCTTAGGATTTTCTTTAGAAGAGAAAAGTTTAATATAACCTGTTTTATTTAAAATACTTTCTTTTTTTATTTCACTTATTTTTAGTAATTCTAATGTTGTGTTTTCCCCTTTATTTAAAAGTTTGAATTGACCACTTTTATTATGCTCAACTTCATTAGACTTAGGAATATTTGTTTTTTTAAGAGAAAGAGATAAATTTCCTATTTCTGCTAGTCTACTATGGTGAGAAGAAGTTACATTTATTAATCTATTTAATCTATGTAATACAATACTTCCTTTTGTTTGTTTGTTAATTTCCCCCTCTCGCGTAGCGAGCGTAGCGAGCGTAGCGAGCGTAGCGAGCGTAGCGGTCATATGAATATTCCCACTATCTATAGGGTCTATAGAGAAGGACTTTGTTTTTTTTAAGAAAGATAAATTATTTTGATTATTTTCTTTATTTGTTTCATTTATTCTGTTTAATTGATAGGATTTTTTTAATTCATTTAATTTTAAAGGACTATACATTTATTTTTAATTTTTATTAAATTTGTCGCGTACGCGCTATTTAATTGACTGTTAAATTTAAATAAAATATAAATTCAATTATATTTTTATTAGTATACATACATTCTATTTTTTTTTATTGTTAACTTACTTTAAATTAATAATTTATAAAACATAAGTAATTGCAGTCCTCCTGCCTATTCACTGCACGATGAGTAAAAAGTAGTGCTCCCTTAAAGGCGAAACACTTTTTTTTTGTATTTTTCTTATTTTTATTACCTAGACAATTATAATAAAAAAAAAAACAAAGCAAAGGATCTATTAAAAAAGTAGGACCTTCCCACTTTTTCCTTTAAACAAGGGAAAAAGTAATTTTCCTCCTACCTACTAACTCGCTTAAAAATTGAGTGAGTCATATGGAAGGAGGTATTACTACTCCTTCCCTTATGTATAGGAGGAATACTTTTAATGAGAAAAATAGGAACAAAATATTAATATGGGGTTTTATTTCTTTGTAGTAATTTTATTTTGCTTTAGACCCTTATATTACTTGAAAATACTAACCTTTGTCTAAGTATGAATTTACATAGATCTATCTTTGTTAAATATTTTACAAATACAATTTTGTTGTTCACACTTACTTGTTTGTTAATATCCTCCCTCTAATTTTAATTCACTTTGTTCCGATTCAATGTGGAAGGAAGGGTGAGGATAGTCCTATTAAGGCCTATGGGGGAAAATTTTTAAGGCTTATTTTTTTCAGAGTATTCCTCCCTAAGTAGTGCTTATATTAAATAGGGATACCTTTGCTTCCTTATGTGCTGAGTATTAATTAAAGAGTAATGAGGAGGCAGATTAGGAGGTATAGTGAGTAAATGTGTGTATGTATGTTGAATATAATAACAATAATTATAAAAATTGAAAACATTTGGTCTCGAACCAAAACTTTCCCATTAAAAGTGGGACACTCAACCACTCGAGTTCTGCTTTCTATTTGTTAATTAAATATAGATGGATTGCCTTTCCTATGGTTTTATATATATCCCTCCTCCCCTAAGCGTCCACACTACGTAAGGTATTATGTCCCCCACGCTCATCTTTAGTTTTTATTTTTATTAGCGCTACGCTCGCTTCGCGACAATTATAAATACCGCTTCGCTCGCTTCGCGAAATAATAAAAAGAGATATGGATCGAGGAGTATACTTTAATAAGTTAGATTTAGATTCAATACTTTTAAAAGTATAAATAATCTAAAATTAGTTAATTATAGGGTTCGATTCCTTATAAATATAAAGATTGTACAAAAAATTTTACCGCGTACTCCATCCATAGGGAAGGAAGACCGCTGCCAAATCCGCGATAAAATTTTATTTATATCTTAATCTTAAAAATATAAAGGTACAAGAATACACTCAAAGACTTAATCTTAAGATGAAAATGTAAAACTGATTTTTCTTAATAAATAGGACTCCCCTCCTCCATTCTTTTTTTATTATTAATAAAAATTCTTCGAACTTCGAAGAAAGGTTACACCTTATGGGAGGGTCCAGAGGGAGGGAATTTAAAGATATTTTTCCTTTAACTCCATACTAATTATTTAATTAGAAATGATGGCCTTTTGTTCCTTTGCTTTTTATCGCGTACGCGCTAGCAAAGGCAAAATAAGGAAAATTTTGTTTAATATAAATTTATTATTAGTTCATTTTTATTCAACCTAACTACGATAATCTAGGTTAATAGTAAGGAGCTTTCCTTACCTACCTTTATGATTATTTTCCACCTTTATCTAAACAAAAATAAAAAGCAAAGGCGGAGGAAGGATGGTGTAATTTATTAATTCTACCATACTTGCGAAGCTAGGGAAAGCAAAGGTGTGATATTTATCCGTATAGCGTAGTAAGAAGTGTCAATTAAATTAAGATTCAAAAATAAATTAAAAAATGATAAATTATTTAACATATTTAACAACTATTTTTAATGATGCAAGTGAACCTTGGCAATTAGGTTTCCAAGATAGTGCTGCTCCAGGTTTCACAGGTATAGTTACTTTACACAATACAATTGGATTCTATTTAATTGTTATAAGTTTTGCTGTTTTCTGGGTAATTATGTCAGTTATCTATTACTATAGTTCTTCTAAAAATCCTATAGCCTATAAATATTTAACACACGGTACTGTATTAGAATTAGTTTGGACTATAACACCAGCTTTAATATTAATAGCAATAGCTTTTCCTTCATTTAGATTATTATATTTAATGGATGAAGTAATATCTCCTACTTTAACAATTAAAGTTGTAGGTCATCAATGGTATTGGTCTTATGAATACTCTGATTTTATTACAGATTCTGGGGATTCTATTGATTTTGATTCATATATGATACCTGAATCAGATTTAGAATTAGGTCAATTTAGATTATTAGATGTTGATAATAGATTAATTGTACCTGTTGATTGCCATATTAGATTAATTATTACAGGTTCTGATGTGTTACACTCATTTGCTGTTCCATCATTAGGATTAAAATTAGATGCTGTACCAGGACGGTTGAATCAGGTATCTTTCTTAGCTGAAAGAAGTGGTACATTCTACGGGCAATGTTCAGAAATTTGTGGAGTATGGCATGGATTTATGCCTATTGTTGTGGAAGCAGTATCTTCACCCGATTTTATTGTTTGGTTAGATTCAGCATCTTCATAATTAATTTTTATTCAATTTTATTTAAAATCTAGCTTTAATTATTTTTATTTGTATCTTTTCCCTCCCTCTGGACCATCTCTATCCATAGGGACTATGGAGGATAAAGGAGGATCTATTAAAAAAAAAAGTAGAAATTAACCCCCGCCCTCCGAAGGTGGATAGGGAGCTTTGCAAAATCTTCTTCTTCCTCTCCTATGGAGAGTAAAACAATTTTTCTACAGCCATAAAGGAGACACTCCTTTACTTTTTTTTTCTAAACCTATACTTCCTCCTTTATAAATAGGAGCGCGTACGATCTTTAAGAGAGGGAGGAGAAGAGAGGAGAGATACCCTTAAAAAACTTAATAAATAATTTAATCTCCAATTTTTGCTTACTAAACTTTATTTCTATATAAATTTTCCCTTTAACAAGGCAAAGGTGTTGTAGTAAAAGCAAAAGTGTAAAATCATGTTTATGCTCTGCAACAAGATAAAATGAAGAAAAAGAAAAATATTATATTAGTAAAATACTAATATAGAAATTTTCTTTCAAGTAAAAGTAGATATTATAAAAATTGCTGATTACATAAGCAAATAAAATACATTTTTATTTATATTTACCTTTGCTTTTTACTCCATCCTCTCCTATGGATATGTACAGCGTAGGCAAGGAAAGGGAGAAAGGCAAAATAATAAAAAAATAATAAATAAAAATTAAAACTAGAGATGAATTTAATTTTGGTTCTGATTGAACGTTTTTCAGTAGTTTTAAGACATGCGAATCGTTATTCTTCTAAGGATAAAAATAAATAATTATCCAGTAAAGAATAAGGTGTAAAGGTGAGTAATGGTAAATAAGATCTCTTATAGACTTCTTAAATAGAGGATAGTTAATAAATAAAATTTACTTATTAGCGTAACTTAGCTTAGTTATAAATAAAGGAAATTTTCCGCTATAAGAATTGATTTACTTTGTTTAATGGTAGTTGGCAGGGTAAAAGCCTCCCAAGCCTACGATCAATAGCCAAATTTGAAAGAAGAGATGGCCACATTGGGGAAGCAATAGCCCCAAATCCCATAGGGGATCTGCAGTCAAGAATATTAGTCAATGCTCGCAAGAGTGAACTAGCTAACTGAAATCCTAATTACACTTAATCGTGGAATTAAGATAACGTAAGGGAAAAAAATGATAATACCTTACTATTAGTGTTGTCCAAATTACTGGTGCCAGAAGACTCGGTAACACCAGAAACGCGAACGTTAGTCGTCTTAAACAGGCGTAAAGGGTAAGTAGGCAGCTTTATAAAAATTTATGTTAATTTAAGCTCTAATTAAAATAACAAAGAAACCTTATTTGATTAGTTTTTAGCATATTTTGATTAAAAGCTAGAATCATATTGAAGATAAACCAAATAATACTTAAGTGTAGGGATAATATCCATAGATACTAAGTGGAATACTAATGGTGTAAACTTTTATCTACTAATGATTGACGCTGAGGAACGAAAGTGAGAACAGGGAATAGGATTAGATACCCAGTTACCTCTCACCGTCAACGATGAATGGTAGTTATTATTTTTGAATAAAAATTAGTAACGATGTTAACGCGATAACCATTCCGCCTTGAGAGTACGGTTGCAAAACTGAAACCAAAAAAATTAGTCGGTCTCGGAGCAAACGAAGTGAAGCATGTTATTTAATACGAAAGTACGCGTAAAATCTTACCAGTTCTTGCATAGCCAATCCCTCTTATTTTTATAATAAACTACTCTCTTCTTATCCATAGGAGGGAGGAGAAGATTTTTAAATTTAAGACTGGATTGAGTGATAATTATTTATTAATAAATTTTATTAGCTTTAAAATAGTGTAAGAATATTTATTTATATTAATTTATCCGTTTACAGGTGTTGCATGGCTGTCGTCAGTCCGTATTGTGAAAAGTGAGGTTAACTCCACTAACGGACGAAATCCCTGTAGTTAATTTATACTTAACTATTAATGATTTTTAAATATTTTCATTTGGGGCTAAGACAAGTCGTTATGGCCCTCATGGACTGGGCTATAGACGTGCCACAAGAACTTTTACAATTTGACGCAAAACTTAAATTTAGATTTTATTATTTAAATTTATAAGGTTTAGCTAATCAGTAAAGAAAGTTATTTGTATTAATCTTAAAACGGATTGTTGCCTGTAACTCGGTAACATGAAGAAGGAATTTCGAGTAATCGTTGATAAGCAACGCAACGGTGAACAATGAATCCGTGATGAACTAACTGTCTGTCGCTGGGGAGAAATTCAGCTTGGGGGAAAGCGCCGCGAAGTCTATCTTTAACTAAGGTAAACATTATAAATAATAAAAATATTGGTTTATTATCTATATGTCTCTTTCTATTTATTTATTTATTGACTACTTTATTGCCTACCTTTGGTAGGGCTTAGTAGTAAGGAGTATTTTATTTTTTATATTTAACTTTACCGCATACGCGACAAATTTAAATAAACTTAATAAATCTTCTTAAGCTTAAAAGCTTATCTTAAAAGGTAAGAAAAATCAAAGGTTAAATTAATAAATGAAAAGAAAATTGATATGATTATTCATTTATTTGAATAGTTAGTGTAGTTATTCTTTATTTTATAATTTGATTATAATTTAACTAGGTATTTAACTGCTTTTTTTAGGTCTAATTAGTTTCGACTAACCCATCTGAGTAACATCTCAAAAGTCATAGCAAGGTAGCTGTACTGGAAAGTGCAGCTGGAAATTATTTTAAATTAACCCCCACTATTTCTTAGTAGATAATATTTATTACATAATTCATTCGCGTAGCGAGCGTACGCGGTAGAAAGATCAGCTCTCCAAATGCCTTTAATAACAAACAAGTAATGGTTTTCATATTAATAGGTAAATTCTTATAAAATATTTATCCAGGTTCGAGTCCGGAAGATGTTAAAAATTATAAGCTTTGGTAAAACTTGAAACGAAGTTTTATAATCATATTAATATATATTGTATATTAAAAGCCCCTTTTTTATCCCTATATTTAAATGAGGTAGGGCTACTTAGGAATGGGGAATAAAATTATGAAATAAAAATATTTAAAATTAACTTTAGCTCTATTAATCTAAAGCCACCCCCTTAAATTTAAATCTATCAATGTTCTCTTATTGTTCTAAAAGTTAGCGCGTTTTCCTCCCCCTCCATAGGACATAGTACATATAAGTTGTGTCCATAGGAGAAGGGAGTGGAAGACAAATTATTAAATATGAAATATGGTTAACACCTTAAAAAAAATAAAAATGAATAATACAAATTTAATAAGAAGTAAATTTCAACATTTTCCTTTTCATTTAGTTGATCCATCACCTTGGCCTATTTTAGTGAGTTTTTCATTATTAAATTTAACAATAGGTGCAGTGGCATATATGCATGGGTTTACTTATGGAGGTTACATATTAATATTAGGATTTATATTAACAACATATGGTATGATATTATGGTTTAGAGATGTTGTAATAGAAGCTTCATATTTAGGACACCATACTAAAGAAGTAAAAAATGGATTAATGATGGGAGTAATACTTTTTATTGTAAGTGAAATTTTTGCTTTCTTATCAGTTTTCTGGGCTTTCTTCCACTCTAGTCTATCCCCAGCAATTGAAATTGGAGGTTCTTGGCCGCCTTTAGGTATTACACCATTAGACCCTTTTGCTATCCCTTTACTTAATACTTTTTTATTATTAAGTAGTGGGGCATTTATTACATATGGACACCATGCTTTAATAGCTGGTAATAGAAAAGGTGCAATAGATGGAGTAATAATTACTATTATCTTAGCTGTGATATTTACAGCTTTACAATATTTTGAATACTCTGTAGCTGGATTTACTATGGCTGATGGAGTTTATGGTTCAGCTTTTTATGCTTCAACTGGATTACATGGATTTCACGTTATAATCGGTACTATCTTTATTGGAGTTGCTCTTATAAGAATAATTAATTATCAATTAACTACAAAACACCACAATGGGTTTGAATCAGCAATTCTATATTGGCACTTTGTTGATGTTGTTTGGTTATTCTTATTTGTAGCTGTATATTTTTGGGGAAATACATAGTAAAACTTTAGTAAAAAATAAGTAAACCGTAAACCTACCCAAACCCCCTTCCTCTGGACACTCACTCACTCCATCCATAGGGAAGGGAGTGGGTCCTTCCCTATGGATGGAGGAGAATATTCATTTACCTAATTTTCTTAAAATTTTTTATTTCTAATCTAGCTACCGCGTACGCGACCGCTGCCAAATCCGCGATAAATTATCTTATAAGTAACAACATAATAATATAGAATAACAATTAAAAGGACTCCTTTCTTTCGCGAAGCGAGCGAAGCGAGCGTACGCAGTAATTATAAACAATACATTCCTCTTACTTCCTTAGGGTTTACTCCATCCATAGAGATCCCTCCCTCTCTTAAAGATCGTACGCGGTGGCTAAGGATAAAATAGTCAACTTAAAGCGAGTATAGTTAAATGGTATAACCTCTACCTTCCAAGTAGATATTATCAGTTCGATCCTGATTACTCGTATATTAATAAATTTTTTTTCCGCACTATTCTCCCCTATTTAGGGGGGACAAAGGGAGGGTCCTTCTCGCTACGCGGTCCTATGGATGGAGGAGTACGCGCTATATATTTTTTCCTTTATTTAATTACTACTTTATTTTATAGATCCTTTGCTTATTTCCTTCTCTCCTCCCTACTTCTCCTTCTCCTTCTCCTTCTTCTTCTCCTTCTCATTATCCTTCTCATTATCCTTCTCCTACGGTAGTGAGGTAGAAATTAAGATGGAAATGAAAATATTATTGGTTTTTTAATTATTTCTTAAATTTATTATATTACTTGCATCTGCCTATAACTTGTTTACTTTCCTTATTACTTTCGCGTAGCGGTAGTAAGGAAAAATCGTATGGTCTCTCCATAAAGATCCACAGGTCACTCCATCCATAGGGAAGGGAGTGAGTCCTTCCCTATGGATCTTTATGGAGAGTACTTCCTTATCGATGGAGATAATAGCAAGAAATGGCACATGTGTTATAATAAATTATTAAGTTACATTTAATAATCTCATTTATATTATAGTTATTATATAATTTATATTAGCTTATGTAATTTAGTCCATTCATTTATCATCACCTTTGCCTTTGCCTCCTCCTCCATCCTACTATTTTTAAACAAAGGCAAATTATAGGATAAACATAATTAAATTAATAAGGGTGTTTGTTATAAGTATAAATTAACTATAAAAGCTAATATTTTTAATAAATATAAAAGCAGAGATTTTTCTTTAACATTCCTCTCGCGTAGCGAGCGTAGCGAGCGTAGCGAGCGTAGCGAGCGTAGCGAGCGTAGCGGTCCTCCCTATCCTTTAGGGGGAGGATCCCGTCATATCATTTTTCCCTTGATTACCTCCTCCCTATGGTGTAGGATAGTGAGTAGGGAAAAATTATGAGTCTAAGCAAAAGTACTAGAAAATAAAAAAAAACCAACAAAAATATGCCACAATTAATACCTTTTTTCTTTTTAAATCAAATTGTTATAACTTTTGTTATATTATTTAGTGTAATATATATTTTATCTAAATATGTTTTACCTTCTTCTTTATTAACACAAGTGTTAAGAACTTACATTACTAAATTAAGTAAAAAAAATGTTTAATAATACTATTTATCTATTTCCTAGTTTTAACCCCCTTCCTATCATAGGTTTTATAGGTACTCTCCATAAAGATCCATAGGGAAGGACTCACTCCCTTCCCTATGGATGGAGTGACCTGTGGATCTTTATGGAGAGACCATAAGTAGCATCATACTTTGTCAGCTTTCCTCCTATTAACATATTTAATAGTTATTAGTTAGGCCTTCCCTCCATCCATAGGGAAGGACTCACTCCCTTCCCTATGGGTGGAGTGAGTGATGGTCCCTCCCCTTTGCTTTGTCTTTATCGCGTACGCGGTAGCAAAGGACCTTAAAAAAAAATAGGGGTCATTATAGGATTATGATTTAACTTGGTATTTTCTTTTCTTTATTTAGGTAAAATGGAAGGAGTCAGCTATAAAATAAATATAAAATAGGAGAAAGAAAAGTTAGTTTTTATATAAAGTTTTACTCTTTAAAAGTAAAATTAAAGGTAAATCAATCATGGCTACTATAGTAATAGGTTACTATGTGATTAAGTTCTCTTAATTCAATGGTTAGAATCACATTCTTCTAAAATGTTTATTCTGGTTCGAGTCCGGAAGAGAACTATAAATACTACATTTAATAAATAGGTACCGCGTACTCCTCCTTTATCCTCCTCACTCATTACGTAGTGAGGGAGGAATGGGAGGAAGAAAGTAAATAAAGGTAATTAAGATTAAATAAAAAAATATTATAAAGCGAGATGGTGTAATTGGTAACACAGCAGTCTCATGATCTGTTATTTAAGATTCAAATTCTTATCTCGCTAATTATTTTTCGTTTTTTTTGTTATTTCTCCTTATTAGTTTTATTTATATCTCCATCTCCATCTTCATCTTCATCACCATTTTACCATTTTCCTTTAGCTCCTTTATATCCTTTAGCTCCCACTCCAATAAAGGAAGAACTCCTTTACTTTATTTCCATCGCGGATTTGGCAGCGGTCTTACCCCCATAGGAAAGGAGCGATATTAATTAAGGTCTTTTCGTATAATGGTTAGTACAATTCCCCTTCAAGGAATAAATATCAGTTCAAATCTGATAAGGATCAATTAAATTATTTTAATTTTAATATTTATTACCGCGTACTCCTCCATAGGAAATAGTGCGGGTCCAGAGGACCGCGTACTCCTCCTTTATCCTCCTCCCTCACTACGTAGTGAGGGAGGAATGGGAGGGGAGAGATAAAGACACAAAAATAAAAAGTTAGAGGACTAAGTGATGATTTTCATATCAATATTAACATTAATAGTAGCTAAGGCTCTACCTGTTTTAAACACAAATATATCTTCAGTACATTTTTATAGGAGCACTTCAATAGTATTTATAATAACTGGTTTTCTATCAATAAATAGTCTATATTTAGAAACAATAGGAACAGGTATAGGTATTTATAGTGGATTATTCCATGTCACACAAATTACTCAATTTATAGAAACATTTTTCTTTATAATCGCAGGTTTAGTCTTAATAGGTTGGCCTCAAATAATAACAAAAGTAAATAAAGTAAATTATTATTTAACTGATAAATATTCAACAGATTATTCCTTAATAATCTTATTTAGTAGTTTAGGTTCCTCTTTATTAATCACAAGTTATGATTTAATTTCTTTATATTTAAGTATAGAATTACAATCATTTGGTTTATATGTTTTATCTACTTTATATAGAAATTCTGAATCTTCTACTAAATCAGGATTAAAATATTTTTTATTAGGTGGTTTATCTTCAGCAATAATTTTATTAGGTTCAGGAATAGTTTATTCATATACAGGTACAACAAATTTTGAATCAATATATATCTTAAATTCAATAAATGATTTAAATACTGAATACTTCTTACAAGGTTTAACTTTAGGTTTATTATTAATTTTTATAGGATTTTTATTTAAAATAGCAGCTGCTCCTTTACACAATTGGTCTCCAGATGTTTATGATGGTACTCCAACAATAGTAACAATGTATTTAACAATTTTACCTAAAATTGCGATATTTATGTTTTTATTAGAAATATGTACTCATTTTGGTATTTATCATGGACACTTAACTTTAGGATATTTTGCTTGGGCTCCATTTGGATTGCTTGCCCCCTTCTCCCCCTTCCCTATGGATGGAGGGGGAGGAGGGGTTGGGGAAGAAATATCTAATAGTTTTTTAGTTGAATCTTCAATTTATAAATTATTATTAATAACTTCTATATGTTCACTATTAATAGGAAGTGTATTAGGGTTGTCACAAATAAAAATAAAAAGATTATTAGCTTATAGTACTATATCTCATATTGGATTTATTTTATTAGCTTTATTAATAAACACAGAACAATCTATTGATTCATTTTTATTCTATATTTTACAATATACAATAACAAATCTTAATTTATTTTTAATTATTTTAGCTTTAACTTATACTCATAAAATTAATAGTAATCAATTAATTAATTTGTCTCCAAATAATAAATCTTTATTAATTAATAAACCTTTACCTCTATTCTCTTCCGCTCCCTATCCTCCCCTATTTAGGGGGACAAAGGGAGGGTCCTTCTCGCTACGCGGTCCTATGGATGGAGGGGGAGAAATTATAAGTTATAAATCTAAAGATTTAAATTATATTTTAGAATTAAAAAATTTATTCTTTAGTAATCCTTTATTAAGTTTATGCTTATGTATTTGTTTATTCTCTATGGCAGGTATACCTCCTTTAATTGGTTTCTTCTCTAAACAGTTTGTTTTATATGCAGCTATACAAAATGGTTTCTATTTAACTGCTATTTTAGCCATAATTGTTTCTGTTATAAGTGCTTCTTACTATTTAAAAATAGTTAAACTTCTTATAAGTGAAAATGAAAGTGAAAATGAAAATATTAGCTTAAATCTTACCTCTCCTTCTATCTCTTCTTCTTCGCGAAGCGAGCGTACGCTCGCTTCGCGAGATGGAGAAAGACAGGAGTCCTTCTCGCTACGCGGTCCTATGGATGGGGAGACAGCCAATAAAGATAATGTCCTTTCCTTAAGTGGAGTTCAAGTATTATTACCAAGTATTATAGATTTAAACTTTGTCAAGGGAGTTAAAGAAAACAAAGATATAATTGAATTGACAAATGTTCATAGTTTTATAATATCAACTTTAACTTTAATACTATTATTATTCTTTATCAAACCTTCTTTAATCTTAAATAGTACTCAATTACTATCTTTATCTTTATTTTATACTTAATGAATAATTTATTTTTTATTTTTATTTTTGTCCCGATTTTAGCTTTCATTTTATTAGCTTTAAATGTTTTATTTTCTGTTCATAGACCGGATGAAGCTAAAGTTTCAGCTTATGAATGTGGTTTCATTGCTTTACCTGGTCAAACTAGATCTACTTTCCAAATTCATTTTATGATTGTTGCCTTATTATTCCTTATTTTCGATCTGGAAATATTATTATTATTTCCATTAGCTGTTACCTTATATCAAGTTTCTATTTTTGGTTTTACTATTGGTATTGTGTTCTTTATTGTTCTAACTATTGGTTTTGTTTTAGAAATCGGAAGTGGTGCTATATCTTTAGTAAATATTGAGCAATCAAATAATAAATAAAATTTTATTTTCACCCCCCATCCCTATTCCATACAAAGTCCTAAGTTTTAACTACTCACTCTCTTAAAGATCGTACGCGCTCCTTCTCGCTACGCGGTCCTATGGATGGAGTGAGTCTTCCATTCTCTTTACCTATGGACAAAAATTAGGGAGCACTACTTGCGAAGCTTAGACATGTACTAAGGTGAATGAAAAGGCTTAGCTTTAAAGTTAATCCCAAAATATAAGGAAATTAGTCCGCTTTTAACTACAACTCAATACCGCGTACTCCTCCCCCTAAATAGGACTCCATCCATAGGGAGGGAAGAGCGGAAGACAGACAAGAATAAATAATAAATTTTATATAAAAGTGTACTAATCTATTTAAAGTCCTCTACCTTTGTTTGCCTTCATCTTATAGGGAACCTTACGTAACCATAAGTTTTCAGAGGTATACATAGGTATAATAAGAATCCATAGGGATCCTAACTATGTAGGAAAGGAGTCATTCCCTTATGTCTTTAAACAAAGGCAAATTTCTATGGAGGGAGGGAGGATAATCAAATTTTATCCTTTTTTAGTATGTTATACGCTATTTTAATTATACTTTTTGTTTTTATTATGTTAGCAGCTGCAAAATACATTGGAGCCGGATTAGCTTGCTCTGGGTTAATCGGAGCTGGAGCCGGAATCGGTACAGTTTTCGGATCTTTAATCTTAGCTACAGCTAGAAACCCTCAATTAAGAGGACAATTATTCACTTACGCAATCTTAGGATTCGCTTTAGCTGAAGCAACAGGATTATTTGCTTTAATGATGGCTTTCTTATTATTATATTCATAATATAAATTTGATATTTAATTGACTGACTGACTCTCTACCCCCTTTGATTTTATTGCAAAATTTTACTTCTATTCCTCCTAAGAGAATGTGTCCTTTACTTCTACAAGGAGACTCCCGTACTTTTGTCTTTTTTTTAAGCCAACAAAGGGGAAATAGAAAAAAAAAAACAAAAAAATAGGAGGTCACCTATCCTTATGGTAGGTAGTTTATAATTAGGGCTTTTATTATTAAACTACTATCCTCTCGCGTAGCGAGCGAAGCGAGCGTAGCGGTCATAGGAAGGTAGGAGTGTGTAGTAAGACTCCCCTATGAAAAGTAAGGGGACAAATAATCACTAAAACAAAATTATTTTAATTAATTATTTTCTACCTTTCTTTGCATTTATCGCGTAGCGAGCGAAGCGAGCGTAGCGGTAGAAAAGTAAGGAGAGTAAAATAGTAAGGAATGTAAATATTATAATCGCGGATTTGGCAGCGGTCTTCCTTCCCTATGGATGGAGTACGCGGTAAATTAGGTCTTATGGCTGAGTGGTTTAAGCGAGGTACTGTTAATACTTTTTACAGAGGTTCAAATCCTCTTAAGGCCTATAATTGTTCAAGTGGATTTATTCTATTCAGATCATAATTCTATCCTATATTACTTAAAACACTACTTGCGAAGCTAGAGAAAATAAAAATAAAAAGGAGAAATAACCTTATTTATTTTTATTTCAATTTTACCCCCGTAGGATAGTACATAGTAAGGAGGCAAACAAAATAAGGAGAGAAAAATCCTACATCTTTTACTTGTTTAAAAACATTTGTTTTTTTACCTTTATTTAGAGGATGAACACCATTGTAAGTTTTTCTTAAATAAAAAAAAACATCTTTAGCTTAATTAGGTAGAGTATTTGTCTTCGAAACAATAAGATGTAGGTTCAATTCCTACAAGATGTCTAATTAAAGTTTTATAGGTATATTTTAACTTTAGCCATATAATAGAAAGTATAGGTTTTCTCCCTATTTCTTCGAACTTCGAAGAATTTTTTAATAAAAAGGATAGGAGCTAAATATCTTTTAAAAAGTAAAGGAGTCCCTCACTACGTAGTGAGTGAGGAGGAATAACTACTATCACTTACTGTAATTAAGTTACAATATCGCTCCTTTCCTATGGAGGGCAGCGGTCTTCCCTCTCTTAAAGATCGTACGCGCTCCTTCTCGCTACGCGGTCCTATGGATGGAGTGAGTAGTTGTGTCCATAGGAGAAGGGAGAGGAAGACAAATTTAATATAGCCTCGGTTGCTTAGTGGTCAAAGCGCTATTCTGAAGATATAGATATGGGAGTTCAATTCTCTCCCGGGGCAATAAATTAATTTCCTATGGAAGAACACACCTTTCTTTCTTTTTAAAAATAAGAAACCAAAGAAAAAGTAATAGGGGCTGAGGTATTTACTAATAAAGAGTGTAGTATTAATTGGCTAGTATAACAATCTCCAAAATTGAAGGTAGGTGTTCGAGTCACCTCACTCTTGTTTACCCTTTTTATATTTAATTTACTCCTCTAATTTTGCTCTTATATTTTTATAACAGTACCTCCTCCTTTATCCTCCTCACTCACTACGTAGTGAGGGAGGGAGAAAAAATATCCAACTTAAACTCTTAAATCTCTCCTTTAGTTTTTATTTTTATTACCTAGACAATTATAAATTAGAATAAAAATAAAGCAAAATCCTTTAGATAAAAAGTTAGTTAAAGACTTTAGCATAATGGTTAATGCAGTTCGCTCATAATGGATATTATAAGGGTTCAACTCCCTTAGGTCTTAAACCTTTATTAATTTTACTACTCCCTCTATATTTACTTTGCCTTTATCGCGTACGCGCTAGCAAAGGTGTCCCTTCCTATTAATAAAGGAGGTAGGTCTTTATTGTAGGTGGAACTTGTCTACGTTTATAGAGCCAATATGCAGGATAAAATATAGATTATTTGTAACAAAGGTAAAGTTATTATTTATTAGACCTCGCGGCCGAGGCCGGAGGCAGAGGCTAAGTTAATAAGTATTATGTTGTCCTTCCTTCCTTATGGATGGAGTACGCTCGCTTCGCTCGCTTCGCGATAGATCTGAGAACATAGAATTTTTTTTATATCTAATTTTAGGAAATTTGTTAGAGTGGTTTAATAAGTTCGTCTTGAAAACGAATGCTGTTTAAAATCAGCCGTGGGTTCGAATCCTACAGTTTCCGTTTTATTTTCCCTCGCGGCCGAGGCCGAAGGCAGAGGCTGATATAGTACAAGGGAAAAGTTAGTCCTAATTTTCTTTTTATTCTTTCGCGAAGCGAGCGTACGCGGTATTTATACATTAATAAAATAATAACAGCATAGGAGTCCTCCCTATCCTCACTCCCTCCCATAAAGGAGGAGTGAGGGGGAGGAGATTAAAGAAAAGTCCATTCAATTAGAAGAAACGTTTTCTATCCTATTAACAACTCAACCTCATAATTAAGAAGGTAAATCCTTTACTCCACCCTCTTCTCTTCCTCCCATTCCTCCCTCACTACGTAGTGAGTGAGGAGGATAAAGGAGGAGTACGCGGTCCTTCCCTATGGATGGAGTCATAGGAATTTGCCTTTATCGCGTACGCGGTAGCAAAGGTGGTAGAACTACTTGCGAAGCTAGAGATAACAACAGACTCCAGTTTGCCCACTTCAATTTATTTACTACTCTTACTCCTTCCGAGTCCTCCCTATCCTTTAGGGGGAGGTATTTAACAAATAAGTTAATAGTAGTTTCGCAAACAAATAAAAAGGATCTCTTTAAAAAGTGTAAACTGCTGTTAAGATCTCATAAATAGGGAATAGATAAAAGTAGTCTCTCCCTTCCATATGGATGGAGTACGTGGTGGCTATGGATAAAAACGAACATGTTGAAATTGGTAAACAATCTTCTCTTAAGAAGAAGTGGGTGTAAACCCTTAAGAGTTCAAGTCTCTTTGTTCGTAATGTTTCAAATTTAGTGTTATGGTTCTATTGAACCCCCCTTTTTTAGATTAATTATATCGCTCCTCCTTTTTATTATTATTATTTCGCGAAGCGAGCGAAGCGGTATTTATAATTGTCGCGAAGCGAGCGTAGCGCTAATAAAAAATTCTCCATCTCGCTTCGCTCGCTACGCGAGAAGAAGAAGT